>Ga0075444_10001152_pt1 | contig 16056 bp, 13 predicted proteins | sample CoawatmetaG01DNA_FD_76836 | JGI IMG/M metagenome (GOLD analysis project Ga0075444, IMG submission 76836) | Marine microbial communities from the West Antarctic Peninsula - Coastal water metaG017-DNA | ecosystem: Environmental > Aquatic > Marine > Coastal | place: Atlantic Ocean: West Antarctic... | reverse complement strand
TTGCAGAGTCGAGCATCGTTTTATGTGCTTGTAGAAGCGGGCTCAGGCTCAATGCAAGTGCCGCTTGATTCAATACTCACCGAAGTTATGGGGTGGGGAATTGATGAGGGTATCGTTGTAGATGGCGTCCTAGCGATGTCAGACGCACAAAGAGCAACTTTTTGGCGCTTGCGTGAAGAGCAGCCAGAGGGGCAGCGTCGGATTGGCGCTCAGCTTAAGCATGATCTTTCAGTTCCTCCTGGACAGCTCGACGAATTTTTAGATCGTGCGCATAACGAGTGCCGTGAGCTCCTTAATGGGGTGTTAATCAATGCATTTGGTCATCTAGGCGATGGTAATGTTCACTATAATCTTTCGCCACCTCTAGGGCAGCGGGATTTTTCGGGTCTAGATAGTGAATTTGCTACCAAGTTAGGTAGACTGGCCACCGTAATGGGAGGCAGTTTTGCGGCAGAGCATGGAATCGGGAGAGTGAAAACCGCATTGGCAGATGCCCTGCGAGACCCAGTGGAACGGAACCTGATGGCGCGCGTAAAAAACGCATTAGACGATGCCAGTCAACTCAATCCTGACGTATTGGTTTCTTAAGTAAACTCGATGGATAGCCTTTAATTATGACGCTTGACTCGCTGGGCTTAACGTTAAGAATCACGGCGCAGTTCGGCTCGTGGATTGATCCGACATAGCAGGATTTTGGTGCCTAAATATTGATATGATATATGGCTTAACAAGAGCAGGAATGGGCAGGATTTATGTATTCTACCGAAAGGAACCATCTCTTCTCTAGGTGTTTTATAAAAAAAGGATAATAATTTGACTATCTGTGCTGTTATTATGGCTGGAGGATCCGGTACACGCTTATGGCCGCTTTCGAGAGCTGCTCACCCTAAGCAGTTTCTTGCTCTTCACGGTGATGACACTATGCTTCAATCTACAGTTAAGCGACTGGATGGATTAGAGATAATTTCATCCGTTACTATCTGTAATGAAGAGCATCGTTTTTTTGTTGCAGAGCAGTTGAGAGAAATTAATAGGCTAGGGTCAATTATTTTGGAGCCGGTAGGCAGAAATACTGCACCGGCAATCGCCCTCGCGGCACTCTCAAAATATGATGAAGACCCTATTTTGCTTGTTCTTGCGGCTGATCATGTGATTCAAAATCCGGCAGCATTCACCAAAACAGTGATGGAGGCAGTGCCGCTCGCGGAATCTGGAAAATTGGTCACCTTTGGTGTCGTAGCCAACGAGCCGAATACTGGTTATGGTTATATAAAAAGAGGTGCTCCACAGGGGAATGGGTTTGCTGTAGATGAGTTTGTTGAAAAGCCCTCTCTCGAAGTAGCGAAAGAATACCTTGAATCGGGTGATTTTTTCTGGAATAGCGGGATGTTCTTATTTAAAGCTAGCCGTTATTTGGAGGAACTTAAAAAGCATCGCCCAGATATCTATGATGCTTGCCGCTTATCGATGGAAAATGTGTCAGTAGATCATGATTTTCTGCGAGTTAATAAAGCAGCTTTTGATGGATGCCCAAATGATTCTATTGACTATGCTGTTATGGAGAAAACTGCTGATGCAGTTGTTATCCCAATGCATGCTGATTGGAGTGATATAGGTTCGTGGTCATCCTTGTGGGACATTAGCGAAAAGGACGGCAACGGCAACGCTACACATGGAGATGTCATGCTTCATAAATCAAATAATTCATATATAAGAACTGATGGAAAGCTAGTAGCTGCAGTTGGCGTGGATGACTTAGTAATCGTATCGACCAAAGATGTATTGGTTGTGGTTCACAAAGATAGCGTCCAGGATGTGAAATTAGTAGCTCAACAGTTAAAGTCGGAATCAAGAACTGAATGGGAGAACCATCGAGAAGTTTTTAGACCGTGGGGTAAATATGATTCGATTGACAACGGTGGACGCTACCAGGTCAAGAGGATTACAGTAAATCCGGGTGCTAAGTTGAGTGTGCAAATGCACCATCATCGAGCTGAGCATTGGGTGGTGGTTTCGGGTACTGCAAAAGTTACCAATGGCGAAAAAACGTTCATGCTGTCTGAAAATGAATCTACCTATATTCCTGTCGGTGTAATTCATGCGCTTGAAAATCCAGGCAAAGTGTCCTTGGAGCTTATAGAGGTTCAATCAGGATCTTATTTAGGTGAAGACGATATAGTTAGGTTTGAAGACAGGTATGGTAGATAGAGATTTTTCAACCGTAAAATACTAAATAAGTGTAGAGATAACATGAAAAAGAAGGCTTTGATTACTGGTGTGACTGGGCAAGATGGATCTTACCTAGCAGAATTTTTGTTGGATAAGGGGTATGAGGTGCATGGAATTAAACGCCGAGCCTCGTCATTTAATACACAAAGAATAGATCACCTCTACGAGGACCCGCATATGGAGAATCAAAACTTTTTTCTTCATTATGGTGATCTTACCGATACCTCGAACCTTACTCGTATAATTTCTGAGGTGCAGCCAGATGAAGTATACAACCTCGGAGCTCAGTCGCATGTGGCCGTAAGCTTCGAAGCCCCCGAATATACAGCCGACGTTGATGCAATGGGAACGTTGCGACTACTGGAGGCTATCCGGTTTTTGGGGTTTGAAGGGAAAACCAAATTCTATCAAGCCTCGACCTCAGAGCTTTATGGTTTAGTCCAAGAAACGCCTCAAAAAGAAACTACGCCATTTTATCCTCGTTCGCCCTATGCGGTTGCTAAGCTTTATGCATATTGGATAACGGTTAACTACCGGGAAGCCTATGGCATGTACGCTTGCAATGGCGTGCTTTTTAATCATGAATCACCGCGACGCGGCGAAACTTTCGTGACTCGTAAGATTACCCGCGGTTTGAGTAACATAGCCTACGGTGTAGGGGAGTGCCTATACCTAGGTAATATGAATGCGCTGCGCGATTGGGGCCATGCAAAAGACTATGTGCGAATGCAATGGATGATGCTTCAACAAGATAAACCAGAAGATTTTGTAATTGCAACCGGGGTCCAATACTCGGTGCGCCAATTTATTGTTTGGTCGGCAAAAGAATTGGGGATAGAAGTTGAGTTCTGTGGCCATGGGGTTGAAGAAAAAGTTATTGTGGCAGCAATAGAGGGTGATAATGCCCCGGCTCTCAAGATCGGAGATGTTATTGCTTCAGTTGATCCGCGTTATTATCGGCCGACTGAAGTTGAAAGCTTATTGGGAGATCCATCCAATGCGAAAATGAAGTTGGGTTGGGTACCTGAAATTACGGCTCAAGAGATGTGTGCTGAAATGGTAAAGGAAGACCTGATTAATGCGAAACGTTCTGTGCTTTTAAAAAGCCATGGTCACGAAATTCCGTTGAGTCGTGATTAGAGGACAAGAAATGAAAATATTTCTAACTGGCGGTAGTGGCATGGTAGGGAAAAATATTCAAGAGCACCCCGAAGCTCTGAGCTATGAGATATTTTCGCCCAGTAGCCAAGAATTAGATCTTTTAGATTATGATGCTGTTCGGCGGTATATCGGGGTTGTAAGCCCTGATATTGTAATACATGCTGCAGGTAAGGTGGGTGGTATACAAGCGAACATATTGAATCCTGTTGACTTTCTTACCCAGAACGTTCACATGGGTCTTAACGTGATTTCGGCAGCGTCTTCATTAAACGTAACTAACTTGATAAATCTTGCAAGCTCATGCATGTATCCAAGAGACACATTTAATCCACTAAGCGAAGATATGATTCTTAAAGGGAAGTTGGAGCCTACTAATGAGGGTTACGCCTTAGCGAAAATCGTGTCTACTAGACTATGCGAATATTTAGTCAAGGAAGATCCTGAAAAAAACTACAAAACTCTTATACCATGTAATCTTTATGGGCGTCACGATAAGTATGATCCTAAGCATTCTCATCTTATTCCTGCAGTGATTAGAAAAATTCATGAAGCTAAAATACATGGCACCGGTGTTGTGAATATCTGGGGTGATGGTGAGGCTAGAAGGGAGTTTATGTGCGCTAAAGATCTCGCTGATTTTATATTTTTTGCGATTAATAACTTCCAAAAAATTCCCCAAAATATCAATGTAGGGTTGGGTCGTGACTATTCAATAATCGATTATTACAATACTGTTGCATCAGTTATTGGTTTTGACGGGGAGTTTGAGTTTGATCTAACTAAACCGGTTGGCATGCGTCAAAAATTAGTAGACATACAAAATTTGCGGAATATCGGATGGAGCCATAAAGTTGACCTAGTCGATGGTATCCAGGAATCATATAATTTTTTTAAAGAAGGGTTAGTGAATGGAATTTAAATTAGCGTCTAGTACGTGGGATGATAAGGAGATCGCAGCAATTCAAGGTGTAATAGACTCTGACAACTACTCTATGGGTAAAAAAGTTCAAGAGTATGAGTCAAAATTTTCTAAGTATTTGGATACTAAATATGCAGTGATGACGAGTTCAGGCTCTACGGCCAATTTATTAATGATTGCGGCTTTATTTTTTACTAAAGACGAATCTCGCCGCTTAAAGAGAGGCGATGAAGTCATCGTCCCTGCGGTATCGTGGTCAACTACATACTTTCCGTTACAACAATACGGGCTTAAGGTAAAGTTCGTTGATATCGATAGGCATACTTTGAATATCGATTTAGATCAGCTAAGAGAAGCTGTGACCTCAGAGACTAAAGTCATTCTTGCCGTAAACTTGTTAGGCAATCCAAACAACTTTGATGAGATAGATTCAATAATTTCGGGTCATGATATCACCTTGCTTGAAGATAACTGTGAATCGTTAGGAGCCTCATTTAATGGAAAAAAAGCGGGTACCTTTGGGCTCATGGGAACGTTCAGTTCTTTCTTTAGCCATCATATTGCTACTATGGAAGGCGGTTGTGTTGTAACGGAGGATGAGGAACTATATCAAATATTGCTGTGTATCAGGGCGCATGGTTGGACAAGGAATCTACCTAAAAACAATATGGTAAGTGGCACTAAGAGTGATGATCCGTTTGAAGAGTCATTTAGGTTTGTTCTTCCAGGATACAATGTTCGTCCTATAGAAATGAGTGGTGCAGTCGGTGTGGAACAGCTTAAAAAATTACCTAAATTTATTGAGACTCGTAGATCTAATGCGACCCTTTTCAAAAAATTATTTTCGGACAATAAAAACTTAGAAATCCAACAAGAAATTGGTGACAGTAGTTGGTTTGGATTTTCCTTAATAATACATGAAAAAAGTCCGTTTTCGCGAAGTGACTTAGTGGACATATTGCGAAACAATGGGGTCGAGTGTAGACCTATTGTTACAGGAAACTTTCTCAAAAATAGCTCAGTTCTAGATTATTTTAATTATGAGGTGCATGGTGAGATGACCAATTCTGAATATATTGACTCAAACGGTTTATTTGTAGGCAATAGTCATGTGGATCTGTCAGCTGAAGTTAGTTTTTTACGGAATTTAATTCCACGTTGAGACTGATAAAATTAATTTTCTTAGATATAAACTTTTATTGACTGTAGTGGTGTTTTATTAGGTATGAATAAAGTTAAAATAACAATGGTTGGTTCTGGTTACGTTGGTATGTCACTTTCGGTGCTTCTTGCTCAGCATAATGATGTGGTTGTACTCGATATTGACGCTACACGAGTAGATAAAATTAACAATAAACAGACTACAGTTGCTGATGCCGAAATTGAACTGTTATTAGCCGGTAATGCTCTATCACTGACTGCTACATTAGATAAATATGCGGCATATAAAGGTGCTAGCTTTATTGTTGTTGCTACACCGACTGACTATGATTTAGAGGCTAACCGATTTGATACGAAGTCAGTTGACTCAGTGGTGGAAGATGCTGTTCGATTAAATGACGATGCTCTAATCGTTATTAAGTCAACCGTTCCGGTTGGGCACACCAAATTACTCCAAGAAAAATTCAAGACTAATCGCATTATTTTCTCTCCTGAATTTTTGAGAGAAGGTCAGGCGCTGAAAGATAATTTGCATCCATCTCGGATAATTGTAGGCAGTCGCTGTGAAGCCGGCGCTCAGTTTGCAAATCTTTTGAAGCAGGGTGCGGATAAGCTTGAGATTGAGACGCTGTTTATTCGCTCTACAGAAGCTGAGGCAGTCAAGTTATTTGCCAATACATATCTTGCAATGAGAGTTTCTTTTTTTAATGAGTTAGATTCTTACGCATTAGCCCTTAAATTAGACACTGAAAGTATCATCAGGGGTGTATGTCTGGATGAGAGAATAGGTGATGGTTATAATAACCCGTCCTTTGGTTATGGTGGATATTGTCTTCCCAAAGATACCAAGCAGTTACTGGCGAATTATGAGCAGGTACCCCAGACATTAATTGCGGCTGTTGTTTCGTCAAATACTACGCGAAAAAATGTTATTGCAGACTTGATTGTGGAGCTCAACCCAAAAATCGTAGGAGTATATCGTCTTGCGATGAAAGTGGGTTCTGACAACTTCAGGGCTAGCGCTATTCAAGGAATAATGAAGCGAATTAAGGCTAAAGGAATAGAGGTGATAATCTACGAGCCAGCGCTTGAGGCCGAGACATTCTATAATTCTAGAGTAATTCAAAATCTCGACGATTTTAAAGAAGACTCTGACGTCATCTTGACGAACAGAATATCAGACGAATTAGACGATGTGCGTATGAAAGTTTTTACGCGCGACTTATTTGGTAATCATTAAATGAAAGTATTGATAACAGGTGCGGCAGGGTTTATAGGATTCCACCTTACTCTCGCATTAATTGAGCGAGGCGATACCGTTCTAGGGTTAGATAATCTAAACGATTATTATGATCCAGATCTTAAAAAATTACGCTTATCTACAATTAATGAGCACAGTAGATCAGATAGTTTTAGTTTTATAAAAGCGGATATTTCTGATCGCGAGTTTATGCGTTCGTTATTTCAGGAGAATCAATTTGATGTTGTAGTCAACTTGGCAGCTCAAGCTGGTGTGCGTTATTCAATAGAAAATCCAAGTGCATACATTGATTCTAATCTAGTTGGGTTTGCAAATATACTTGAAGGCTGCCGTCAGTCCAAGGTAACTCATTTGGTTTATGCCAGTTCCAGTTCTGTCTATGGTATGAACATTAAACAGCCGTTTAGTATTAATGATCGAGCAGATTACCCTGTCTCGCTATATGCAGCGACTAAAAAATCTAACGAATTGATGGCATACACATACAGTCATCTCTATGGTCTTCCTGCAACAGGATTGAGGTTTTTTACGGTGTATGGGCCATATGGTCGGCCAGACATGGCGTACTATAAATTCACAAAATCGATAATTAATGGTGAATCTATCGATGTTTATAATAATGGCGATATGATTCGGGACTTTACCTATATTGATGATATTGTCCTCGGAGTGACAAAAGTTATTGATTCCATTCCTAGTGAAAATAAAAATCAGTTCACAGTGTCGAGTCCTCGTCATCAAATATATAACATCGGGAATAACGATCCCATTTCTTTAAGGCGCTTTATCTCAGCAATTGAAAAAGCATGCGATCGAAACGCTGTAGAAAAGCTTATGCCTATGCAAGCTGGGGATGTTCCCGTTACTTATGCTGATGTCAGTGAGCTCGTAGATAATGTCGGATTCGCACCTAATACAAGTATCGAAAAAGGTATTAATGAGTTTGTTGCTTGGTACAAAAATGATATGAAGCAATAAATATTTCATATAGAGGGCATATAAAAAATATATGCCCTCTATATTGCTAGAGAATTTATTTAGGCTTAAAGATTTTAATAGGGTATGAATAAGTAAAACTCTTTGCTTACAGCATAAATCATAGTAAAAAGTAGGCCGCATATTCAAGTTTGTTTAGTAGCAAAAATTTATGATGTTATAGGCTTTATTGATTTAATCTCGATTTTAAAGGCGGTCCAAGATGGGTGAGGAAGGAGCATTAGTAGGAATTGAAGAAAGAAAAATTGCCGTGATTGGTCTTGGTTATGTAGGTCTACCGCTGGCTGTCGAATTCGGTAAAAAATATGAAACGGTGGGTTTCGATATTGATGACACCAGGATTGAGCAGTTAGGTAATCACATCGATAGAACCGGCGAGCTGACCAAAAGCCAGTTAATGTTAAGTGAGCGTTTAAGTTTTACGAGCAATGAGACTGATTTATTCGATTATGATGTATTCATTATTACGGTACCTACACCAGTAACGCAGACTAAAGAGCCTGATTTGAACCCTTTAATTAGCGCTTCCTCTTTGGTTGGTAAATATATAAAGAATGGATCTATAGTTATTTATGAGTCAACTGTATATCCAGGGGTAACAGAGGAAGTTTGTGGGCCAATATTAGAAAAAGTTTCTGGGTTAGTCTTTAATCATGACTTTTATCTAGGTTATAGTCCCGAGCGTATTGTTCCTGGAGATAAGACTAGGACTTTCAAGGATATTTTAAAAATAACATCAGGATCAACAAGTGCCGCAGCAAGTGTTGTTGACGATCTTTACAAGAGTGTTGTTGCAGCAGGGACTTACAAAGCGGAAAATATCAAAACTGCTGAAGCAGCAAAAGTTATTGAGAATACGCAAAGAGACGTTAATATAGCTTTAATCAACGAATTTTCTATAATTTTCAGAAAAATGGGGATTGATACTAACGAAGTAATAAATGCAGCAGCTACGAAATGGAACTTCATCGAGTTAAGACCTGGTTTGGTGGGTGGCCACTGCATAGGAGTCGATCCGTACTATTTAATACATGAATCTAAACAAAAAGGTTATGTTCCGGATCTTATTGCTACTGCTAGAAAGATAAATGAGCAAATACCAGTAGATATAGTTAATAATTACTTAAAATTAGTAGGTAAAAATAGGGGCTATGCTAATAGTAAATGTTTGGTAATTGGTGCGACCTTTAAGCCTAACTGTAACGATTTGAGGAATAGTAAAGTAAAAGATATTGTTGAGATGCTGGTCGATAACGGTGTTTGCGTAGATCTTTTTGATGACGTAGCGGACTACGGTCAGTTGCATAATATCTATGGTAACGTCGCAGTGAAGATGTTAGGTGAAAAAAATTCATATGATGGAATTATATTATGCGTTGACCATGAGTTTGTGTTCGGCAAAAAAATAGAGTTTTGGAGATCTTTATTGACTAAAAATGGCGTATTCTTTGATATCAAATCAGTTTATAAAAAAGACGAGTCAGATTTTAGATTATGATAAAAATCTTACAGCTAAATAAGCTATCGGTCCATGACCTTGGAGGAGTTGAAACCATATTTAGGCAGTTTTCGGAGGTCATATCGGAACATTGCGAGCTAACAAATGTGTCTGCTACCTTTATAGAATCTAGATCCGTCAAGGACGCTAGACAATATAAAAATTTGATGTTCAAGCCACTGTTTAAAGTTGGGAATTTGTCATTCTCATTTAAGCTGATATTTAATTTAGCTAAACATTATTTAAGCGATTATTATAACTATAGGATAATCCATCTTCCCTTTCCGATCGCCATGGTTATTTGCCATAGTTTTTTTACAAAAAACACTATAGTCGTCTTTCACGCAGAGACAAAAAAGTTTGGGCTATTAGGGAAGCTATGCACTAAAGCGGATATTTTTTTGTGTAAGAGAGCTAAATATGTACTCGTAAGTTCCAATATTATGAAATCCAATTTAATGGAATATGGTGTTGCACAAGAAAAAATTAGACTAATCCCCTTTTGGCTTGACGAAAAGCAAGAGGCTCTAGCCAGTCTTGAGTACAGTGAGAATAATCCTGTAGAAGTTGTTTGCGTGGCTATCGGTCGGTACAGCCGCTATAAAGGCTGGGATAGTTACCCGCAGATCATAAAGCAGTTGCCCAACGTCAAATTCAAGCTAGTAATATCTACCGATCCTCCAGTAGATCTTGTTAGGCAGTTGTCACAATTTGACAATGTAGAGTTACATATCGGAAAAGTATCTGAAGAGCAGAAATATTTATTACTGGCTAAATCAGATATATTACTGTTTTTATCAACTGATGAAGCTGAAGCTTTTGGTATTGTTCAATTAGAGGCAATGTGTTCTAAAGTCGCTATAGTAAATACGAACCTTAAGACGGGTGTCCCTGAAGTCTCTGTGCACAATATAACCGGGAAGACCGTGGAAATCACAGCAAATGAGATTAATCCAGACGATGTTGTAAAGGCAATCAGTGAGCTAGCAGTGTCCGGATTAGACAAAGTAAAGCAAAATTCCCGTCAAAGATATCACGAAAATTATAGTTTCTTAACTGGTACCTCAAGGCTGCTTAGGTTCGTCGAAGAGCTTGAAGTTGAATAATAAATTTATCTATTTACTTCTTTTTGTCCACTTAACTGTTAGCTATTTCAATAATGAAGTTGGGCACTATTTAGCATTTGGATTTTTAAATATTTTAATATTACTGAACTGCGGTACTTATGTTAAGAAAGAACATTCGGTGCTGCAGTTTTGGTTTTTAATCTCGTTATTCAATCTCGTGTTATTAAGCTTATTTTCTCCTGGAAGTATTTTCGCAAGGGTATTGTTCATTGATTATTTTTTTGTGGTCTACATATTGTTTTTTGAGCTAAGTCAAAAATCTCAAAAAACCATTGCAAAATCACGTGTAAGTATAACTCTTGGGTTGTATTTACTGGCATTCTTAATTCTTTCAGTGATCTCTAACACCTACTCCGCTGGCAGATTTAGTGGGTTTTACTCCAATGCTTTAAACTTTAGTGGTCTCTTTGTGGGTGTGGCCAGCCTTATTTACTTGGCTTTGAGCCGTTCCTATTTCTTCGTTTACGTGCTCACAGCTGTAATTCTGGCGGTAATGGTCAAGTCTAAAATAATAGTGGCAGTCTTGATATCGACGTGTGCAATTCGCTTATACAGGTATTCAAAGTTAGCATTTTGTATTATTTCTTTTGCGGTATTTCTAGCATTAATTGCTGTATACAGTTATCTTGATTTCGGTATTGTAATGGAGATTTATTCGTTAGAACCGGGTGCTATATTACACAGATTAGAAAGATATTTTGAGATTACACGGATTGGACTGTCGATCAATAATCTGGCCAATCCGACTTTGTGTAGTAAGTTTTTGGAAAGTACCTGTCTGACATCTGAGTCTTTCGTATTTGGGGTGTTACTCGGATACGGACTTCTGTCTGGTTCCCTATTTATTGCGATGCTCGTGTCGATAGCGCGGATCAGTGTACTAATTCCATTTCTTGTATTCATGCTGCTATCGGCAGGATTGTTTACGCCAAGCATTATTTTTGTTTCGTATAGCGTATTAAGAATTTTGGGTGACCGGGATCTATTAAATGATAATAAAAGTAGTATCAGTCCAAAACTCCAACAGAGAGTCTCAGTCTAGTATATTGCGATTATATAACTACTTGCTGCTTGCTAAATATAATGTTGAGTATATTTCTGTTGGGAATGATTTTTTTCATAAACTAATTGGTCGAGATAAACGTCTACGCGATATCTTTTGTTGGAGGAATTACCTAACATTTAGCTTCTTCTATTTCCCTGGTCTAATCAAATTCAAACCAATAGATAAGTGTTTTTCTAACCTGTGGGCGAGGAGTTATCTAAAAAAACTCAAATTATACGAGAGTAGTCCGCAGACAGTTCTTGTCTTTGAAGCGGGAGTTACTGCTGTTATGGTAAGGGAGATCATGAAATCTCCCCTAATCCCATCTATCCATTATCGGGTAAATGATCCTATTGATGCTTTCCGTAGTCCTTCAGCTTACGTTAGAGAATGCCATGATTATATTCTGAAGTCTGATATATCAGAGTTGGTTATAAGCTCACCTGCGCCGTCATGTAATCCAGATATAATCCATATACCGCCTGGATGCGAGTCTATATCAATGCGTCATACGGCTCAAAAGCAAATACTATATTGGGGCGTGTTCCCTATATCACGCGACAATATTGTTTCAATAATGGATGCATACCCAAGCGCCATAGTGAAGTATACAGGTCATCAAGATCATCAATTAAAAGGTACTGAATATTTGGGTATTTTAGCTCCTGAAAGTCTGTCGGAACTTATCTCAGATACCTGTATGGGAGTGATGATTTTTCCAGATGATAGATTCCATTGGTGGCTTTGGTCAAATAAAATGATGTTAATGAAAAGTTTAAAAATGCCAGTTATTGGTATGTTAAGTTCCTCTGCGCTTGATGTATATGCTGAATTCCCAAACGACACGCAAACATTTGTAGAGCATGGATTGATTAGGTTAGGTCAAGAAGTATGCGAACAACCTTCGACCGTTTTCCCCCATTATGATTGGGGCACATTTTCAAAAAAAATAATTGGTGATTGTCCTGTTTAATCTATTTCGTAAGTTCTTTCCCAGTACAGGCCTATTAGTGATAATAATTATGCTTTCTGTTTTGTCTGCTATTTTTGAGGCAGGAGTAATCTATTGCCTTTCAAGGTTTGATGATTTGGTCGCGGAGATAGGTCTTGAGAACTTAATCTATGGGCTGATTGCCATATCGGTTACATCTATGGCGAGCCGCGTCATAACGCTATGGTTCACTAACAACTCAGTACTTAGATTTACTTCAGCAATTAACAGAGAATTATATGGGTTAGGATGTCTCAAATCGTTTAACGGCAGATATAAGATCTCCGATTCTATTAGTCTAGCAGAAAAATGCCAAATAATTGGAACATCAGTCTTAGTGCCCGTGTTCAATGCAATTTCAGCTTTAATCATCGCTATGGCTTTAGTGCTGGCACTTATATACACATATGGGAAATTGACGTTAATCTCATTAGGTTTAATTTTAGCTTTTTATGTGATTATAATTTTTCTTATCAAAGGACACTTGCGCTCAAATTCTAAACTGCTCGCTAACTACCAATCTAATCGAGCAGGGCTAATTTCAGATAGTTTAGCTGGTTCTCATGAAATTTTTGCTTATCATAAGCGTGAGATTACTAATGACATATTTGGGAGTAACGAGGCTATTTTTGTAGACAGCGCATCCAAGGTGTTGTTCTTTGGTGCTGTACCAAGGTTTATTATAGAATCAATTCTTGTGGTGCTACTTATGGTCGTTGTTTACTTTAGCAGTTCCAATGACGATGCGATATCTATATCAGATCTACTTGCATTTGGGTTTGGAGGCATCAGGCTAGTGCCCCTGTTTCAGCAGGTTTATAATGGGTGGGCTAGACTACGGTCGAATTTTCAATCGGTACGTGAAGTCGTCAATTTTGTTGAAACTAATATTGATGTTGTGGATTCACAGAATATACCTAATTTCTCGATAGTGAATGATGATTACCTATTTACTTGGGATACGTTGCCAAACTATGTAAGATACTCGGAGTCGACATTGAGGTTAGCTTTCAAGAAAAACAAAACCACGCTACTTCAGGGGCCAAGTGGCTCGGGTAAGTCTACGCTGGTTAATTCATTGATACGAAGTGCCTATTTAAATAATGTGAACATTGGAGTAGTTACGCCTTATAACTCTAGATTTGGTCTCACTATTAAAGACTACTTTAAATTTTTTGATATAAAGATTGATTCAATATTAAAGCATTATTTAACGAAATTTAGATTAATTACAGATCGTGATTTTGAGTTATTTTTAGCGCTCGGCATGTCCAAACTGTCGACTGGAGAATTTCAGCGGGTCCAATTTGCTAGAGACATCATTAAAAAACCTAATCTACTTATCATTGATGAGTCTTTTTCGAATATAGATGGGGATATGGTTGATATTGTACTTAAGGAGCTCAAAAATCTTAATGACACACGAGTTTTAGTGATCTCTCATTTTCATCTTGACATCGACAACATATTTGATACGGTAAGGTTGAACTAATGCTTATTTTCTTTTGCTCTAGAAATAATTACCTCGTCTTAGAGGAGTGGTTAAAACAAAATAAATACTCTAATAGTGAATGTACAATTGTTAACTTCGATGTAGGCTCTTCTGAGTCCTCAATTAGGGACGGGAAACGATTATGCAGTTTACATAACGTATTATTTGAATGTGCCGATAACCCAGCTATTCAGGCGTGTTTTAAGAGAGCTGTTGAGATTGCCGAGAGTAAGGCCATAGACTGGGTTGTTTATCAACAACAAGACACATGGGCAATAACACCAGACTTTTACTCATTATTAGATTGCCGTTTAAATAATCTCGGTTACAAGGATAACGTTGGATTTGTAGGCGTAAATATTTATCATGATGATGATGATATTTCTCTAATTGATGGGACAAATAAATGGATGACTCCCGCCCGTTGCTTCCTTCAAAAAGGTGACGGTTGGTATCGTCGAAAGCGAGGGTCGAGGACTGACTTGGATCTCTATTTGCAACGAGATTTTGTTTCGGAGAGCATATTTTGGGTGGTTGGAGCATGTCACGTCAAAAGTTTTGAAGCGATAGAGGTTGATTCTCGCTTTGACTTTATTTTAGGTTTCGACGACATGATCTATCAAATGCTTTTAAAAAATAAATATCAGATCGTACTTGCTGGCTTAGATGTCGCTCACGATCAGAGCATGAAAGAAGGGACAGGCATACAAAAGAAGTCAACTGTTGCTTCTGCGTTGATGGTCAAGAAGTTCTATGGCCGGGTGGATTATGCAGAGGTTTGGAAAAGTAAATATGGGTTTGAGTTTAACTTTCAAAAGAAGATTTATTCGTTTAAGTTTGACTTGTTAGGACGTATTTTTAGTCGTTTAAATCGTCTATGCTTTCCAGCCGTATTTAGCAATCTTGAGTCTAGGTTGCGTTATCAATATAGAAATAACGAGAACGTCATTAAGTCTAATTTGACGGAAAAGTTTTATAATCATGACCCGAAAAAGGGTCCACTAATGTACTTGGAGGATTTATGTTAATTGCAGAAATTGGCTGGAATTTTATGGGGGATATGGAGCTGGCGGATAGTATGATTCGGGCTGCGAGTGAGGCTGGCGCTACAGATGTAAAATTTCAGTATTGGCGGGAAGACCTTCTTCGGGCGGGACCATGGGACGATGATGGTAGGCGCGAAATATATAAGTCTGCTCAACTTGATGATGGTTTAATTCTTAAGCTAAGTTCGATTGCTAAAGACTGTGGGCTGCGCGCTTTTTATAGCGCTTTCTCAAAAGAAGGTCTGCTAAAGTTGCATTCGCTCGGGCAAACAGTGATTAAAGTCCCATCACATGAAATTTATAATATAGAGTTAATTGAATTGAGTTTGTCTCTATTCGACAAAGTTATTATAAGTACTGGCGCCTGTAATGAAAATGAGCTTATAAGCGTAGCAAAAGCATGCGCCAGCTTCAGTGGCGAACTTGTGGTGATGCACTGCGTATCAAGCTATCCCTGTGCTCCTGAAATTATGAACCTTTCGAGACTTAATTCTTTGAAAGCTCTGTTTCCGAATGCTGTGCTCGGGTTGAGTGACCATACGTCTTCAGCGTTGATTCCAGCAATATCGGCTGCGTTCGGAGTTAAGGTAGTTGAAAAACATTTTACAACTGACCATGACTTGCCTGGGCGAGATAATAAGTTTGCCCTATTACCAAGTGAGTTCAGGGAAATGGCATTGAATTTCAATATGGCTTTGCAGGCCTGCACATATCGTGGGATGAATGCTCAGGATAGTGAGCAAGACATAATGCAGAACTATCGTGGAAGATGGGGTGGGATTTAATCTATGAGGTGTTTGATTGCTACATCTTTTCAAGGTATTGAGACTATAAAGCGTGAGTTAGAAGACGTTTTAGACTGTACCTATTTCCCTGAGATATATTTGCCCGTAGGTGGTTTCGAGGATATTGAAGTATTAGTTGTTAATCCAAATAATCTGAAGTTTAAGTTAGACGCGCTGTCCTTAAGTGGGTTAGTTAATTTGAAATTCGTACTGACTATTTCAACCGGTGTCGCGCACATAGATCTAGAGTACTTGCATGCTCGGAATGTTAAGTTAATTTCGCTCAAAGAAAAAACTCATCTGATGAATGATATTACTGCGACAGCGGAGTTAGCATTTCTCTTT
>Ga0075444_10001148_pt1 | contig 16097 bp, 17 predicted proteins | sample CoawatmetaG01DNA_FD_76836 | JGI IMG/M metagenome (GOLD analysis project Ga0075444, IMG submission 76836) | Marine microbial communities from the West Antarctic Peninsula - Coastal water metaG017-DNA | ecosystem: Environmental > Aquatic > Marine > Coastal | place: Atlantic Ocean: West Antarctic... | reverse complement strand
TCCCACTACAGTTTCAATTCGAAATGTGGGCAGTCCAAAAATGGCCTTCTGGACTGCGACCGTCTGATGTCAATGTAACTGTTCATAGCATTCTCAGCACTGCCCTCCCAATCGCCAATGCTGTCCACTGTCCAGGCTGCACCCCAGCGCAGTTTGACCTTGGTGTCTCGCGCACGGTTGTGTTCGCGCACACCCTTGATCATGCCATCACATATCTCATCATACAGGTTCAACTCCCACCGGCCACCATTCACATAGGCCATCAGGTCAACAGCCAATCCCAATAAATGCTTGCTCTTCATGGTCTGGCTGGCTTTCTTTGCGACCAAAGCCTCTTGCTCGGCTATGGACCGAGGGCCACAGATGACGCTGAAGTCCTGAGAAGTTACCGTGATGGCCCGCTGCACGATGTCTTGCAGCCTCTCGTCCACGCCGACCAGCTTGGCTAGTGAACCCTTGCCTAATTTGTAAGTCATTTCGTTAAACCCTTTTGCTTTTCGTATGTACGAAGCGAACCAATCCCAAGCATTCCGCCTAGAACGGTCATCATCGGACCCATGTCTAGGACCGGGGCAACCTCGGCCCACTCGTAAAAGCCATAGATGCCGTACAAGGCACCCGCTATAGGGTACACTAGGAAGTTGTACGCAAAGGACGCCGCGCAGACCCAGCCGACAGCCGGTCGCCAACCACCTTTGAACGTAGAACCTGACGCCGCCTCGGCCTTGTTAATTTCTAGCTGGGCCAACAGTGATTGCTGCGCGTGTTGATCTGACATGGTTGCTATCTCATGGGCCAACCTTGCCCGCTCAGTGGCGTCAGGAACGACCTTGTCTAAGATGCCGGTCAGCGGGGCAATGAGTGCGTTTATAATACTCATGCTTCTTTGTGCCCGACAGCAAAGTAGGCTCCGACCAGTGCGGACAGCGCCAGGTACTGCGCCATCAGGATACTCTCGGCGGCTTCCATTCTCGCCGGGTCATAGACTGTGGCGGCGGTGCATATCAGCATCATTACCATTGCACCCCAGCACATGTGCCGCCGGTTGCGCTGGTATGTTTCATAGTTGAGGTGGTGCTTCTCTTCGATTGTCATTTGAATCCTTCCTCTATGCCACGAAGTATCTCTTGGACTGACGGGGTCTTGTCTTTTCGGTTGTATGGGCAGTTAAAAGTAGGGGGGCACTCGCGGAAACTGATGGTTGCAAAGTGTGTATAGAACGTCCGGTTTGGTCCCCTATAAACACATTGCATAGAGCCGTTAATCGTCAGACGTTTCCACAGGTGGCAAACCACTGTCGGCGGGTCTAGCAGCCCGGCCAAGGTCACAGATAAAACCAGTGCGGGTATCATCATCGCACGACCTCTGATGGCGGCGGTACTTGTTGGCTTGCCCAGATGACCAGGCCAATGATTGCAATGATTGCAATACCGATGACCACGCTGGCAATGACCACGAAGACACCTTGAATAGCCTCGCGCTTCTCTTGTTTTTCTTGGGCCTCAATGCCTTCTAGGCGCTTGACTTCGGCGTCCCTAGACTTCTGAAGGTCAACTATCTCGGTCCAGCACGCTGGTCCGAAGCGCATTGAGATAGCCATGCGGGCGTCATGCAAAAGCTCTTTGGCCAAACGAGCATCAATGACTTCTTGTGCGGCTGACCCCGCACCAAGCTGGTCCCTGATAGACATGCCGGACTGTTTGGCCCGCGCCTTCTGAACCTGTTTGGTTCCCTCAAAAAGACCGTCAACCGAACTGGCCATATCGCTCAGAGACTTAGCGGCAGAACAACCTTCCTTAATTGCCGAGGCTGATGCCTTGACCAGGCTGATGCCAATTAAGATCTCTGCGACTGGCATTTTATTTACTTCTTTTCAGTTTTTCGCGGGCGTCCGCGTTTGCGTTTCTCTGCCTTGGGTGGCTGTACAGCATCATCGTCACGTTTGTTGATTGTACGCAAATGAGGATTAAGGTCCACGATAGTTACCATCTGATTACTCCATTATAAGGCTGAGAAGCAGAGCGATAGTAGCGGCTGCTGACCCCAGGATTATGCCCTCGGTTCGCTTCAGCCTGTGCAGTGCTTCCAGCCATCTTTCCTCAAGCCGCACCTCAAGTGCGACAAGGCGTTGGTCTATGCCGTCGATGCGCTGATGGGCGCTGGCCACAGTTCGTTTGTCCATCAGCTAACGTCTAGCCAGCTATCACGTTCAGTCTCAATGCCAGCAATGATGGCCGCAATGCGGTTTTTAATTGCAGTGTCATCAGTACGCAAAGCAAAAAACTCATCGTTAACCGAGTACTCTTTACGAATAGCTGCAATTTTTTGGTTATCAGTTTCCTTTTTAAAACATAACTTAACAGCCGCAACACCATCCGCATTTGACTTAACAACAAGATCATTATTCATTGTGTTGAATAACGTAGCGAACTCAGTGGTCATTGATACATAACCACTTTGAAACCACCTGATTACATAGTCACCTGAGAATGTTGTCGGGTGAGTCAACCGTTCTTTTTGAGAAACGTCCCATTGATATAATTTAATAGCCATTGTTTATACTCCTACCCTTACCCAGTGAACTCTGTGTCCAAGGATGCCACCGCCACCGCCAATCGCTGAAACTTGATCACCCTTAAACCAAAGGTTGCCGTCCGAAGTTCGCAACCAAAGATTGTTATGAGTGCTAGTCCCATGGCTTGACTCAAAATAATAATCTTCAATAGTCACTTGTGTCTCACCATTATACCAAGAGCCTGATGACAGCGAGTGATTCCAGGGTGATGGATATGGATAAGGCAAGTTAACTACAGTCGTACCTGATGAGTTTCTGTACCCGTAATCTAAGTTCATGCTACCTGTGACCCACATCCTACCCTGCATATCTACATATGTCATTTGATTGGAGCCTTCAGCGGCAGGGGTTGGAAACAAATATCTTATAGCAGTGCGGGGGAAAGTTAAGTTGCTAGATGAAGCAGTGGAACCATCTGCTGTTGTAACATTTTTAAAGCGCGAAGTGCCAAAAGAAACAGTTGAAGGTTGAATCCAAGCCGTACTATTAGTTACGTTTCCAATGCCAAGAACACCACCAACGCCATTATGTCCGCAACCATAAACAGTTTTACCAGAAGTAGTGTCAAACAAGTCGCCCGGCACGCCCGTCAAAGCATGGGACGATACTGTAGCGTTTGTGCCATCCATCCACACCCCACTAAACCGCAATGAGCCACCTGTCTGTGTCCACGCCGCCAATTGAGTAACATTACCTGTACCTAACTGACCAGCCGCATTGTGACCAATAGCGTATGCAGTACCATCTGCTTGCAAAGCAATTACTTGAACGTGTGAAGTTGAGAAGTGACTAGCAAACTGAACAACACCAGATACTCCTGTCATAATGACAGGTGATGTACGTGCTGCGCCCTTACCGCAGCCAGTAGTATTGGCACCAGTGTGCCATATCGCTCCAGCACTATCTAAGAAGTATGTAGCGTTTTGACCGCCCTCTATGCTGATAGTATCCACACCAGACAAACTGCTAATTAACTCTGGAACAGTAGTAACCGCAGCATCTCCTAGACCAACACAGCCAGATGTGTTCTGACCCCAACCCAACACGCGACCGTCATGCAGAATAGCGAATTGATTCTGGCTGCTAGATGACGAATCGGTTTCGTTCCCAGTTGTACAGAAGCAAGCGATCTCGCAACTAACACTATTGTTTAAAGCAGCGGGGCCAAGATAGGGATTGCGAACCCACTGGTGTCTTTGAACTGTGTCACCCAATCCAAGTTGACCGTAATTGTTATTTCCCCAGACCCACAAGTTCCCTTTATTGGTCATCGCCCACCAGCTCTTGTACCGCATCCAAGTGCGTACAAAATATTCGCCAATAGCCATGCCTCCGAATTCAGTAGAGATAGGCGCAAGCAAGCTAGTGTAAGCATTAATCTGATCTGGCGTACCACCAGTACCGCCCAAATAAGAACTGCCGCGATGAACAATCTCATAGTTCTGGTTGATGTAATGAAGAACATCGCCAGTAGTTACGTTGCGACGATAGTTTTTGTTTCGCTTTAAAGGAGAGCAGCTACCATTGGGAAGACCATCGTAAGGAATGTAACTTGCACTCGCGCCTGACTTACCAGCGTATCTTGCCAGCCAAGGATGCTTAATAGTTACATCACTAGATGTAGTGTGAGCGCAAAGCGGAATGTTAGAGCCTAAAGGCTTCAATCCTTCTAAGCCGCTTGTAGTGCCCCATGCGGGTGAACCCGACGTTGACTTCAGCACAGTACCAGCGGCACCAATAGGCAATCTAGTTGCGGCCCCATTACTGCCACCAACAATTACATCGCCAGAAGCGGACATAGGATTAGAGCCATCAGCCATGATGTCCCAGTACGCATTATCAGCGGGAGTCTGTCCTGATGCCGCTGTGGACTTTACGTAAACCCAAGACGTGCCACTGTAGCTTACAACATCATCAGCTTCATATGTAGTTCCAGAGGCATACGCTCCGCGCCAAGTAAATTTAATCTTTCCTACATCAACAGTTGCCATTTTTTTTTCCTTTTATGGTGTGGTCAGCAACAGATGACCCGCTGCGTTTATGGTGAATGTTAAGCCGATTGCGTTAAGTATCGTCTGGTCGTAATTCGATTGAACGAACGCTTCTGAACCACCGGATGTTGTTTGATCTACCTGGAGTTCAGAGCCAGTTATTTTGAATCCGTAAAACGCGGCATTTGAAACATTGCCAGCGTTCTCAACTATGGCCTGTTTCACACGAACCGGTGACATACCTTTTGCGTTATCGGTTCCGCTCTCCGCTTCTGCTTGACTAGCAATTGCGCTGAAAATGCCATTGTCTCCGCTGTTGCCTGTGGCCCCTTGTGGCAACCCAAATGCAAAATTTATAACACCTGTTACGGATGAATAGCTGGCAGTTACTGTTGCGTTTTGCCCCGTAGCAACATTAGTAACACCCGTGACATTCGCTGATGTAAGTGTTCCGGCGAGGCTTATCGGATTGCCGGTTGTTGCGTCGAAACCTAGAAACTTGCCTTTGCGGGCATCCTTATTCGGCAGGGTCATATTGATGCTGGTGGCGTCATCCACTGGGGCAGTGATTACCCGGTCTAGGCGTTCATCCTGTTGCTGGAACAGCATCATGTTTGTGTCAAAGTCTGTCTCTAGGCTAGTGGCATTTATCGTGCCGCCGGATGTGTACACACTTGACCGGGCTAGTGCAGTCTTACTCATCAGCGTGACAATCTGGCCGTTGCTTGGCGTATTGCCTGACGTAAAGGTGATAGACCCCGCTCCGGTGCTGGAAGTTATGCTGACCGTGTAGTGCGTTGAGATTGTCTTGAGCGTAGTGCCGACAAATACCGCGACATCTGCCTCAGTGTTTACCGAGAACGAAAACGCGAACTGAGTTGTGGACCCGTTGGCTGTTGCCTGGGCTTTTCTTGTCGCCGCCGCGATTGCAAAGGTAGCCATTTACTGATCCTCTCCTCTGGTAATTGTACATGGTTTACGTTGTTGTGTCATTAGTTTGTGACCTCACGCCCAGCCCGCAAAGAATCAAGTAGGATATCACCGCCGGAACCAAAGTCATCCCCCGGTGAACCAGCCATCCAATCTCTTGCGTTCTTTCGACGGTTGCTGAGAATAGAATGAAGCTGGTCAAACCTATCGGTGTCAGTTGAGGCTATTAAATACTCTTCTTTATTAATCTGCATGGACATCGCAAACTTCAAACTCTCGCCCTCATCATAAAGATCATCGCCGGGCATTCTGCCTGATTCATCTACTGTGTTAATCGTCCGCACGAACATATCAAATTGGTCAGCGTTAAGCTTGCTTTCTCCGATGCGGTCGCGGTGAAAGCCAAACTTGCCCTCTCCGATCTCGACTAGGCGTATGAGTTCCTCATCAAGTGGGCTAAGTTTGCCTTGGCTAGTTCGCATTGGATTAAACATTTCAGCGCGTGTGCCTTTACCAGCCACCATTTCATCGCCCCAAAAGCTAAGAGCGGGTTTTAAGTCTTTTGAGAAAAACGGGTTTCTGGCCTTGGCAGATTGCAATGCTTCATAGAAACCGCGCATAAATTCTGGTGCCTCTGTGTATCGAATATCCGTTCCAGGCATGTCACCCGCTGGCAGTTTGGTGCTAGACCTGGTTGGGTCTCTAAACCGTTCCATTTGCGCCAGGTATGAGGTTTGAGAAATTAAGGGATATTCGCCGCCGGATAGAGTGTCAGCGGCATAGGACAGTAAGCCGAAAGTTGAGCGGTCAAGATTGCCAACTACATTCGTTCCCAAGCTGCCAAAGTAATCTTTGCCGAGCCATCCCAAGATCCGCGCAAAGGTATCCTCTTGGCTACCACCTCGCCCGGTCACCGCATTGGTCAGTTCAGAAACGCCTTGCAAAAACGGCATGTTTTCTGCGTACTCAGCTACGGCCAGAGAATAAGCCATTGTCAGCTTAATCATACCGGCCTCATCGCCGTAACGGGAATACTCGGCCATGTCAGCGCCCATTGCCAAAAGTGCCGACAGCGGGTCAAAGCGGCTAAAGCTAGTCCACTCATATGTTTGAAGTTCTTCATTCCAGACGCCAACACTGTAAGGTGGCACCCCCGCTGCGGCTGCAATAGATGCGCGGCTTTCTAAAGAGTTGCCAATAGAGCCAGTGACTTTATAGTCGATTCCGTCCAAGCCTAAAACGCCCTCAATGCCATCCAGATACCCGGTGATGATTATGTTCCTATCGGGCATGTCATCGCCAGAAGCCAAGCCGAACATTGTCAGCGCAATAGAGTTGCCTAGAGCCAGTTTCGCACTTGCCAAGTCAATCTCTTTGCCAGAAATAAGGTCTTCGCCGGTAACCTTCTGCTTCAGCGCCCTGTAGATTGGTGACCAGTTTAGTGTCCGGTCAAAGGCTTCATTGATGATATTGGTCGGCGTGTTATAAAAAGGCGCAATTACCTTCATCCCAGGAATGTCGTTCATCATTGGCCCCATTGCTCCAAAAAAACCTTCGGGCTGTCCTTGAAACGTCATCTTGCGGGCCTCGGCTGTCATCATATTTTGAACGGCTGCGGATGGCGTCATCATTGTTTTGGTGTAAGTATCAACTGCCATTTGCTTTGCGTCATCACGGGTCGACCCCGCCTTGCGGGCGTTCTGATATGTCATCTGACTAGCCCGGTGCGCCTCTCTGTATAAAACCCGGCGGCGGGTTATGACCTTAAAATATTCATCCTCAGTAGCTAAGAAGCGGCCCGCCAATCGGGTGGCAATGCCCAAGGTATCCCAAGCTGACTTTGAGAAGTCACCGGCAAACATAGAGTTCTTAATATCAATTAGGTTGTCAGTGCTGCCGAGTGCCCGCTGGGTTCTTAGGTCAATTTTGTTGATTACATCTGAACTCTCGCCCGTGACAAAGGTTTTGGCCATAAGTGTGACAGCATCGCGCTGCGCCATCATAAAGCCAAATGCCTCGGCAGTTGCCTCGCCCATATAAGCTTGGTCACCAACCTCTCCGCGCATCCCACCCACTGTGCGGATATTACCAAAAACGCCCGCAAGGCCTGTCTCGGCCAATGTTTGTATTTGGAAGCCTAAGTTTCCCGCAATATTAACGGCGTGCGTCTGAAAGCCAGACAGCAAAGCGTTAATATAGTTCTCCATCGCGAAGTCATAGCTCTTTTGTATAGCGCCTTTTTCGGCGTACTTTGCGCGGGCAGCGGGGTTTTCCATGCTGAGAAACGCTTTAGCGTGGTACTGCATCAGCCCATCGTCCATCCCCGCAATGAACCTATCAAGTTGCTCTGCATATTCGCCAACGTCTAAGTTAAGCTTCGACATATTTGAAATGACCGCAAGACCACGCCCCATTTCGCTAACATTGCCGGACACCTGTGCCGCCAAATTAGTTGTAAGACTGAGCATTAATTGCCACTTTTTAAACTCAGAAGCTTCAAGTGCATCGTCACCCGCTGCGGCTGCGTTATCAACCGCTTTTGCTCCGGCTTGTAGTTCTTGGCTCAGTTTAATGACGCCAACCACCCCGGCAAGAACGTCTTCTGATGGTTGAAGATCACCAGGCTTGCGGTTGAGGAACTTAAACATGATGTTTTCAAAGCCGGTCGCATTTGCCAGCGTCACCAGTTCGTCCATTGTTTTTTTGTCACGGCGCAAATGTTGGAAAAGCTCAACATTGTTTTGCTTGATGTTGTCTAAAACTGTCTCAAGATTAAAACCACTTTCGCCCGCTATTCGTGTCTGCGTTGGTGCGTCGAGCTGATCGAATATTTCACCGATGCGGCCCAGGTTAATACCGCTGGTAAAACCGCCCTCGCTGAGAGTTCTGTTGAATGTCTCCAGATCCTGATTAGGCAGCGGCTTGATATTTAGACTGCCACCAGGCCCAGTTTCTATTGGCTCGTTAGACTGAGGCCCATAAGTGCGATCTTCAGCACGCTGAACAAAGTTATCAATTGGCTTTACTACGGCACCAACCACCGCGCCAATGGCGTCTTTTAATGGACCCGCAACTTCAATGCCATCTTGGACCGGCACCGGATCTGGTGTCATCTCACCCGTCACACCGGCGTCAACCATTGGGGGCTGCGGTTCTGTCTGGGGAGAAAGTATTGGGCTATCAGCTATGCTCATGTCTCATCATCCTTCTGCCCACCTTTTGACGCCGCCGCAGCCGATATAGCGACAGGTCCAACGATGCCGTATTTCTCAAGTATCTTGATCATGCTGTCATCAAATATGACGTAGTTTAATGCTCTGTTATCGTCTATTTGTACGCCAAAACCTTTTTCTTTATAATCAGCTTCTATTCTTTTAGCATCGTCAAGGTTGCGAGCATAAATTGGTTCAGTTTCGTATGGCTTGCCACGAACATCTAGCTTTAGAACAAACTGTTGGCTTCTGCTGTCGTTGTCTGCGAATTTGATGCCGGGAATGCCCGCCTCAAACAAAGCATTTGAAGCTATTTGTTCAGTTGGCATCATGGTGCCATCCGCTGAAAGCGGCACCGGTCTTATTGTTTTGCCAAGCCTGTCAGCTAATTCCCTATAAGCCTGTGCCCCTGTGCTTTTGCTGAAAAGGCCCATGTCTTGCATTGATAATGCGTTAGGGCTTGCAAACAGCGCCTCTAGATCAGCATCACCTTTTATAAAATTATCGTAAAATACCTTTTTAAATGCGGTTTGCACGTTCTCAGACTGACCACTCAGCGCCTTGTCATAATCAAGCAAGTCATCTGGCTTTGGCGTCAAGCCAACTTTGTATATGCGGCCAAGCGGTATCTCTTTGCCATCAACATCAACACCGGTCAGCTTGGTATAATCAAGGTCAGCAACAAAGTCGGCAGTCTCTTGGGTATAGCCGTTCTCGACTGTGAACTTCGCCTTTAATGTCTTGGGCGTGTCATGCAATTGCACTTGTTCAAGTACGTCCGCAAGTTCGTGGTTGTCAGCATAGGCGGCATCGCGATACATTTTGCTGACAGACTGCCCGTCAATCTTATAGTCAAATGGTGCGTCAGTTAATACGCCACGGTAAAAGTCTGCAATGGCCTCTTTGTCTGCAAAATAAAGCCCGTAGCCATACGCTTGCGCCCCTTCGCCGGTTCCAATTTTTTCAAGCCGGAACTGGTCAAAGTCAGAAGCCGAACCGTGAAACGCAATGATGCCTGGCTCTGCGTCAGTGGGCGGCTGGACTTGTGCAACAGGGTCAGCATCGCGTTGCTTGCGTAAGTCAAAATAGTCTATGCGTAACTGGGGGTTATTCGGTGCCGCCTCGTAAGCGGCTCTCGCATCATCTAATTGTTTGCTGAGGTCACCAGGTGCAACCTGACCCGCTGGTGGCTGCGCGGTCGGTGATACAAATTCGTCAGTTGCGCGGGCGGCACTTGTTGCCACTTCATCTGTTGTAGTTGCGGCCTGAGTGACAAAATTGTCGGTAGCCTCGCCCGCCTTATCAAAGAATGATTGGTCAGGCATAACTTGCGTATCAGTTGGCGGGGGTGCTTGAGCCAGTGTTTCTTTTACTGCCTCGACCGCTTCATTGTTAGACCGTATGAGGCGAAACCCAGTCATGATAACATCAATAGGAACGCCGATGGCTGTGCCTTCAACCGCTTGCAATATCCGCGCCTTTAGTCGTTCCTCTGGCCCTGCATCGCTGTCAACTTTGCTGTCTAAGTAATCCAAGACGGCGTAGTCTAAACCCATGCCTTTTAGCATTGATGACAGGTTGCCTTCTTCTGGGTTCAGTAAAGCATCAGCAAAACCAGAGCGCAGTATATTAGTGCCGATGCCCGCTCCGCGAATTGGGGCCGCAGCCATGCCCGCACCGAACTGAACTAGGCCACGCGCCAAGCCCTCGGCCATGCTGTTGCCTTTGGGCACATTGGGAAGGTCTCCAAGATGCCCTGGCCTAACCCCAGCGGGCGCTTCCTTGCTCCAATTAACGCCGTTCTCATCCACGTTGAGATAGCCCAAACTGCCCACGTTTGTCTCAATCATGCCACCAAGTTCTGAACTGAGGTCAATGACTCCTTGGGAGAAGTCGCGCAGACCCCCAGCCACGGCCCTGCCAGTAGCTTTTGCGGTTCCAACCGGGTCCATTGCCGCATCAACTACGGCCTCGCCAGCACTCATTGCAACATCACCGGCTTTGCTTAGAAGTCCAGGCGGTGGTGGTGGCGGCGTGTAGGATACACCTTTTTCAGTGATGTAAACCTGATGCTCCAATGATTGTCTCGCCGCATGAGACTGTGCGCGGGTGTCAAAAAGCTCACTCATTTTGCTGCGCCTTTATCATTTGACTAATGAAAATTTTTACTTTTCCAATATTATCTTTTGTAAATTCATCTACCGCCGTATTTGCTTCAATTTTCGTTAGAACGCCCTCAAAATATGCTTGAGCTGCTGCAAAGTCAGTTGGGGATAGCAAACGATCAGTGCCCTCTAGATTCGCCGCGTTGACCTGTCCAATATAACTTGTAGCTTTTCGTCTAACCTCCGCTATTTCGATTGCTTGGTGCTCAGTGAACATTTCACTTACCAAACTATCACCAACTGCGATTGCGTCGAAATTTTCGCCTTTCCTCGCAGCCATAGTTTGTGCCCGTTGCAGTTTCCCAATGATCTTAGAAAACACTTTATGTCGCGCCAGATTGGGATCATCTGCCGCCATGTCTTGGATGCGAACTGAGATCTCCATTTCACCAGCAATAATAGTTTTTGCGTCTATAAATTCCCGATCCTCATAAGTATTAATAACGTCTAAATATCTTTTTCGGTCTTCGTTACTAAGGTTTTTGAGCTGGTCTTTGAGGTGGCCAAAGGACAGTTCAATTCCTTTACCATCCAAAAAGTCTATAGCATCTGAAGTGCTAGACAGCCGATTGTTTCCGGCATCGGCATATTCTTTCACCAGCGTTGCCGCCGCTTTTGCGTTAAATGGTTGCAATTTTATGATAGCTTTATTAAAGGCATCGTCATCACCTATAACCATTGCGCGGGTGGCCTCTCCAGAGAGAGCTTTTTCGCTTGCAATCGCCTGAGTGTTCGCGGCCCTTGAAACGGCTTCCTCTGCATTTATTGCTGCCGTATGACGTTTTGATAATTCGTTTCCAATGTCCTGAAATGACATCCCGGCATGATGAAGATAGGCTACTGAATTATAGAGGCCTTTACTGCCCTTTAAATTTTCAAAAGACCCGGCTTTGACATGGGGTATTATTTCGCTTACTTTTAATTTAAATGCCTCATCAACCATAACTTGCATGGCCGCATCAATTCGCACTTTGTCGAAGTTATCAGCGGCAATCTTGAGTTGTGATGGTTTCATGCCCAAGCGTGCATATTGCTGAAGCCGGTCAATTTTCTCCATTTGGATGAGTTCAATAGCCGAGGCGGGTCTTTGTATGTCAACCTCTTCAACTTGCGCCGCAGGGCGTAGTTTGGGCCTCGTTATTGTTCCTTTAGGGTACCGATAATGGTAACCCTCTTTCAAGGGAGCTAGGCGTTTGCCGTCCTCGGTTCGTGGGTAATTGCCAACACGGTATTGTTTAGTATTCTCTGCCATCACTCCACCACTGTGTTTAACAATAGGTCTTTCGGCCTTTTGTCTGCATCAAGTTGTACGTGAGAGCCATATAATGAGGCTAGGCCGCTGGTCTTATTCTGCGCGATCTTCCATTTGCTGTATGACTCAAACTCATTATTTGCGTAAATGCCCATTTTGGCGCGGAACTTTAGCGCAGTGCTTGGAGCATCTCTGTCAAACGTACCCGCATAACCGGTGATAACGGCATCAATATCATCTGATAACTTATCAGCGGATGGCTGAGTCTGATAAGCTGCAAGCACAATGCCCGATATTTTTTCACGAGTTAACAGTTCAAGCTGATTGCTGGCCGCATCCAGCGCAGCGGCCTTGACCGCACGGTCAAACACAGTGAGATTGCCACCCGGCATGTCAACGACATCGCCGGACATATACGCATCTTCAATTTGTTTTCGCGTGGGGGCGTGCAGTGCCCCGTACTCTTCGCCTTTGATCTGCGCGTAATTCTGTGTCTGCTGCGCCACAAATTGCGCCATGCCATTGATGGCCTGTGCAGTTTCATTTGCTCCACGGGCGGCGACCTGGCTCATAACATCCTGGAATGCTGGTAACCTTAGTTGTGCGCCCCGGCGCTTATATGTTGGACGTTCAGCCATTACATTACTGTTGCCCCTGAGCCGTAGCCTACGCCTGTAGCGTTGCCCGTGTAACCTCCAGCTTTATTACCGCCGCCACCCGTCATTAATCCCATTGATGCGTCCTGCATCAGCCCTTTGAAAAAGCCAATCTTTGCGTTCTTGCGTGCCATTTGGACGCCAATATCACCAGCTCTTCGCAAGTTATCAGATTGCAGCTTTGCCATCTGGTTCGCTAATAGGGAGTTATCGGTCATAATGCTAAATTCATTTGCCGCGCCGCGCAAACTAGCAGTGTTAATTAAGTCCGTGGACTCGCCTGTAGCAAAGGGCAAAAGACCACCCGCAGCGCCACGCGCCGTCGCAGTAGCCATTACCTTTTGCAGATTGCGAAGAATCTCCGTGCCTTCACGTTTATATGCCAGGGCATCCATGCGCCCCTTTAGTACACTTTGTCGGGCCTGAGAATAATAGCTGTCGCGCTGATATGCGGCAGCTTTGACTTTCTGCTTGCCGGTGGCCAGATGAATTAAGCTGCTCATGATCCCACACTCACTTTGTAATCTAATGCCAAGACCGTGAAGAACACCGGCTGGCTCTGGCTAATTGTTATCTGAGCATCTCGGCTGTAGCCAAGAAAGCCCATTTGCTTTTTGACCCCAGTGAAGGTTGGCACACTGCCGGTGCCACTCAAGGGCAGGGTCTGAAGCTGCACCTCTTTGCCTTGCAAGGTTAGGTTCTGCGTATTGTCTACAATTGGCGTGACCTCAAGAATACGCCGCCGGGCTGATTGGCTGGAGCCAGTTTTGGCCCGTGGCTCAAATGGCTGGGTGGTTACGGTCGGCGTGAAAGGCAAACCAACCTCGGCATATACACTAGGCACCCCGCCCAGTGTGACATTGCCCGATGCGACCGTGTCGTTGGCGTCAACGATGTCATCGCGAATGATGTTGACCACCTCGCCTTGGATGTGAGCAAGAGACCCCGCCGTTGTGTTTGAAGGCAGTGCCTGGTCCGGCGCGACCGGGTTGGCGTAGTACTGCAAGCTACAATCCGTAGTGCGGTCATCGTCAAATGTTTCAATATAAAACTTAGTGGCGGATCCAATGGTACGTTTGACGATGCAATAGATGGTGTCACCATCCACCGCGACATCGATAAAGTCACCGTCAGTTGAGAACGTACTAGCCGCCACAATCTGTTGAGGGCGGTTAAGCATGAACGCTGCGATATTACCCGCAAAGCCTTTGGACGCAGACCTGTATCCGGCGGTATCCGACCCGTTCACAACCAGCAACAAGTCACCCTCAGTAGTGTCAGTTGCAGTTCTCAGCGCCATGCGTTGCGGGTCCAGTATCATGTGGCTGCAAAGCAAGCTGATGTTGTTGGCCACGTAGGACAGTTCAACATCTGAGAATAACATTTCACGCAGCGACTTCCCCTCTTTGGACATAAACAGCGTGCCGCCTTCAGCCGCCTGTGGGCGCAATCCCAGCTTGGACCCGCGCCGAGTTGCGGACTTGATTGTGATGTTGCCGGGCGTAATTGGAGTCAGGTCAGCCTGGGGCACAAAAAACTCGGCCCCGGTGGTAAATATTTGCAGATCCCTGCCGCTACGAAGCGCGGTGATGGCGTTGACACGATCTGTAGAGAGGGTCACTTTGATAGCATCGTCATCCAGCCCTTCGCTAGAACGGAGGTTAAAAAACGAGCCTACTTTAGATCCGAAAATTGTTGACGGTTCTGACGCACTGCCGCCAAAATACAAACGCCCCTCATGAAAAGTACAAGTTCTTGGCCAGCCACGGGTGCCAGACCAGCTCGGCTCATAACCCGTTTCTAGCTCCCAGGCACCGGCGGCAATCGCTTCATCCTCTTTTGCGAATGGAACTTCAGTGATCACTTTTACAACCGTTGAGCTTACATATTCATAGATCCTCGCCCGGCCAAAGTCATTTACGACGTTGATATATTGATCGACGCTAGATTCAGAAAATACTCCCGCTGAGGCAGTGACTTTGGCTATGCCAGTAACCGCATCCGGTGTGATTGTCCCGCTGGGATTGGTTTTCGCGAAGGCAAAACTACTGAACGGAATTTTTAATGCAATCTGCGCGGTGGTCCACGTTTGATTATTAGCGCCTCTAGTAATTTTAAACGGTATCAGGTTTTCGTGTACAATAATTAACGTGTCCGCAGACTGCGTAAAATATAGTTTTTGCAGATCAAACTGACCGCCAAGATAAACTGAACCGGTGGTGTAGTCCAGGAAACTATTACTGGTGCCATTGATCCCGGTAATGAGCGTTTGATCAGCGAAAAACCTAAAGCGAATAGTCACCAAGTTAAGTGCCGTGGCTACTATCATAAATTTCTGTGTGGTCGAAAACTCAAACGGTATAAGCATCGCCGAGTTGCTGGGATTGTCGGCAGTGAGGTCATGCACGAACCTAGTGCCTGGACGCCGGGAAAAACCACCCTGCGGTTCAAACACAACATTGTCGGCGAGGTCCACGCTTGAGTAGTATTGCTGCAAGTCAATGCGACCGCGCAACAACGGGTCCAGTTCACCGACTGTGAAGGACGCTTGATATTGTTGGGTTCTACTCATCTGATGTCAGTCAACAGATAGTCGGATATAACTGATGGCGGTGTGCCGGAACTGTCCATAGACATTGCCTGACGTAGCCAGCCACCTCGAAAGTTCTCGCTGGCAGAACCCAAGGCAATGCTGCGCCAGTATTGTGACTTGGTGGTCTGGTCAGTGATGACCTCGGCCAGGTGCCATGCAAGCTGGTACACCATCAGCGTGATAAAATATGGCGGCATCTGCGCCTCTGGCACCGCCTTTTGGTAATCAATAAAGATGCTAGTCTCGTTGGTCATCAGGACCGACAGACCGCCGGTCGATTGGTTTATCTCATAGCTGCGAACCAGCGGGGCGTTTGCCGCCGAACTAGTACGCACTGCCCTTGGTACGCCGGTGAGCATGTCAGATGGTAGAATATATTCGTAGGTCCACTCACTAGCCGGGGTGTTGGTGCTTCTGGCCAGTTCGACCTTGGCCACAGTGAAGGACCAAGAGAAGATGCCGAGCGTAGAGTTCTTGACCATGTCATACACGATAGAGCAAGCCTGAGAACCGGCAGTGCCATCGTCAAAACTTGATATACTTTCATCGCCCAACAACAGTAGCGCTTGGTTGCAAATTGAAATGCTTGTATCGCCCTGGGCCATGACCAATCTCCAAAAGGTACGAGGGCGGTTTGCCCGCCCCCGTCGTAGTCAGTATTAGTCGCTGTCAGTGACCGCGATTGTCACGCCGTCACCAACGTCAACAACGCCAGCCGCATTG
>Ga0075444_10001147_pt1 | contig 16098 bp, 15 predicted proteins | sample CoawatmetaG01DNA_FD_76836 | JGI IMG/M metagenome (GOLD analysis project Ga0075444, IMG submission 76836) | Marine microbial communities from the West Antarctic Peninsula - Coastal water metaG017-DNA | ecosystem: Environmental > Aquatic > Marine > Coastal | place: Atlantic Ocean: West Antarctic... | reverse complement strand
CTTCATAACCCAAGTTTGTCAGATATAGAAAATGTTAAAACCTTTGGTAAGTGTAACAACGCTAATTACCATGGACACAATTATGACTTGACGGTAAAATTAACGGGCGAAGTGGATGCGACTACCGGGTATGTTTACGATATGAAATTGTTAAGTGATATTATTAAGGTAAACATACTCGACCGATTTGATCACAAAAATTTAAATCTAGATGTAAAGGAGTTTGAAGATCTCAATCCTACTGCAGAAAATATTGCCATTACCATTTATGAGATTTTAAAATCTAAAATTGAAAATCGTTACGAAATAAAAATATTATTGTATGAAACCGAAAGAAATTTTGTCGAATACCCCACTAACTGACGATGAAGATCATGCTGTGTTTTCTTATGAAACGCCATTAAGGCCAGATGCTTTTGAAAAAGATGATGATCTCAAAATAGAACTAATAGAAAAGCATTTTAGAGAAATCATGCATGTCTTGGGCATGGACTTAAGTGATGACAGTCTCAAAGGAACTCCCCATAGAGTTGCAAAAATGTATGTTAAGGAGGTTTTTTCGGGTTTAAATCCGTCTAGCAAGCCCACCAGTAAATTGTTCGACAACAAATACAATTATGATCAAATGTTGGTCGAGAAAGACATCACTTTCTATTCACATTGCGAACATCATTTTGTCCCCATTTACGGGAAAGCGCATGTCGCCTACTTTTCAAGCGGTAAGGTTATTGGACTGTCCAAAATCAATAGGATTGTTCAGTATTTTTCAAAAAGACCTCAAGTGCAAGAAAGGTTGACGGTACAAATTGCTGAAGAACTCAAAAAACTTTTGAATACCGAAGATATTGCAGTAGTCATGGATGCTAAACATATGTGTGTCTCCTCAAGAGGGGTTGGAGATACCAATAGCCAAACGGGAACCGCACATTTTTCAGGAAAATTTAATGATCAGGCGGTGCGCTCTGAATTTTTAAATTATGTCAATTCGAGTGCTTCGAAATAATTTTTAAAGCCTTTTTCAAAGCTTTTTTTTTCGGTCTCCTTGCGAAAGTAACCTTTCGTGATCCCTTTTTTATTGCAAATGGTATTTGCATGGTCAACTTCTATATGTTTTGTCTTACATTATCATATATTTGCCAAAAATTTAAAAATACCAAACAGAAAAAATGGAATACTTTATCTATCTAGTGCCAGTCTTTGCGATTATAGGGCTGATTGTGATGGCATTTAAAGCCAAATGGGTAATCAAACAAGATGCAGGTGACAAGAACATGCAAGAACTTGCTTCTCACATTAAGGAAGGAGCATTGGCGTTTTTATCTGCTGAATACCGCGTACTCATCATATTTGTTGTAATTGCTGGAGCGCTCTTAGCTGTGATTTCATCTTTCATCGAATCAACGAGCTATTTTATTGTGATTGCTTTTGTCATCGGTGCTTTTTTCTCCGCGCTTGCGGGAAACATAGGCATGCGCATTGCTACCGAAGCCAATGTAAGAACGACCCAAGCCGCTCGGACCAGTCTTCCAGATGCATTAAAAGTTTCCTTTACGGGAGGGATGGTAATGGGTTTAGGTGTTGCAGGCTTAGCTGTGTTTGGATTGAGTGTAATCTTTATTGTGCTGCTTCAAATCTTTATGGGAGGTGAATGGAGTATTGATGGCAATGAAAAAATGACCATGGTACTAGAAACGCTGGCCGGATTTTCATTGGGAGCAGAATCTATTGCACTTTTTGCAAGAGTAGGTGGAGGTATTTATACTAAGGCCGCAGATGTAGGCGCAGATTTAGTAGGTAAAATAGAGGCGGGGATACCTGAAGACGACCCTAGAAACCCAGCGACGATTGCAGATAATGTTGGAGACAATGTTGGAGATGTTGCTGGCATGGGTGCTGATTTATTCGGATCTTATGTAGCAACTGTTTTGGCATCGATGGTGCTTGGCAACTATGTGATTCGTGATATGGGTGGTGCCATTGATGATATTTTTGGCGGAATGGGACCTATCTTATTACCCTTAGTGATTGCTGCAGTAGGTATTATATTTTCAATTTTTGGAAGTTTTTTTATCAAGATCAAAAGCAATGATGCCAAAGAACAAGAAATTCAAAATGCCTTAAATATAGGTAACTGGAGTTCTATTGTGATGACGGCTATTGCTTCTTATTTCATCATTAATTTCATGCTACCCGAAATCATGAAAATGGATTTCTTTGAAGTGGGTATCAAAGAAATACCCAGAATGAACGTATTTGGAAGTGTGATCATAGGTTTGGTTGTAGGTGCTGCCATTTCTTATTTTACAGAATATTATACAGGTTTAGGTAAAAAGCCTGTAATGTCAATCATTGAAAATTCGGCGACGGGAGCTGGAACCAATATTATTGCAGGTTTGTCGACAGGAATGATGTCTACATTCGCACCCATATTATTATTTGCTGCTGCCATTTGGGGCACGTACACTTTAGCTGGGTTTTATGGAGTCGGTATAGCGGCATCAGCCATGATGGCCACTACGGCCATGCAATTGGCCATCGATGCTTTTGGACCCATTGCGGACAATGCAGGAGGGATTGCAGAGATGAGTAAACTTCCCAAAGAGGTGAGAGAACGTACAGACGTTTTAGATTCTGTTGGTAATACTACAGCGGCTATTGGCAAAGGATTTGCGATTGCTTCCGCAGCTTTAACAGCATTGGCACTTTTCGCAGCCTACGTGACCTTCACGGGTATTGATGGTATAAATATTTATAAAGCAGACGTACTTGCAGCACTTTTTGTCGGGGCCATGATTCCTGTAGTATTTTCAGCATTGGCGATGAGATCAGTAGGTCGCGCGGCAATGGAGATGGTGATGGAAGTAAGACGTCAATTTAAAGAGATTCCTGGGATTATGGAAGGTACAGGAACCCCAGAATATGGTAAATGTGTAGATATTTCTACCAAAGCGGCCATTAAAGAAATGATGCTTCCTGGTGCGCTGACGATCATCAGTCCCATCATTATAGGTTTTTTAATGGGACCGGAGGCATTGGGATCTTATATGGCCGGTGTAACCGTTTCAGGAGTTTTGTGGGCTATTTTTCAAAACAATGCAGGAGGAGCGTGGGACAACGCTAAAAAGTCATTTGAAGCGGGAGTCATGATCAATGGTGAGATGACCTACAAAGGATCAGAAGCACATAAGGCGGCAGTTACAGGAGATACGGTTGGAGATCCATTTAAAGATACGTCTGGTCCTTCCATGAATATTCTAATTAAATTGACCTGCCTGATCGGTTTGGTCATTGCTCCTATTTTGGGTGAAATGTATGGCAATGGTCATCAAACTTTTAATGAAAAAGAAGTAGATGTCGTTGTAAATGTGGAGAAGACCCAAGAAGGGGAATCGTGGGAAGGAAGCGTTACGGTAAATAAAAATGGAATTGAGACAATCAAAACTCTAACGGGTACTCAGCAGGAGGTTGAAGTAATGTTAGAAGCTTTCGTAGAGGAGATGGAATAAAATCTTACTAAAGAAGAATAAAAAAGGTATTACTGATAAGTAGTGCCTTTTTTTATATACAATAGTTGTGTTGCATTTGAAGATAATCTCATCAGGAATGGATGATTAATTGTAAAATTAAGATGGTTATACGCCTTGAAACTGTTGAATACCTCGGTAGGTTTCATCTTAGTTTCACTTCCTTTGGTAGAGTTATGCATTTACAAATAATTTTATAATCTTTGTGTATAAACAATCTTCTGAACACTTTTTTGGAGGAAACCAAATAACCAACTGTATTTATACGCAGCTTTGTCCTGAATATATGTTTCGATCGCTTCGAATGTATCAATCAATCTTACCGCTTAAGGTAAAGCCTTTATTGCCAATAAAATCATGCATTTTTTATGTGCAAAGTCAGTATAAATTACTTTTAATATTGATTTATATCTTTTTGAAGGGTTACCCATTCAGTTTAACTCGTATTTATTCAAGGTCAGGCTTAACAATGTTATGACGGAGCAACAAATACTTGATCATATTTCTCGAGGAGATGAAACCGCTCTGGATTATTTGTATAAAAAATATTATCCCATGATGATCAAAATGGTCCTTAAAAATAATGGTACAGTCGAGGAAGCAAATGATGTATATCAAGATGCTCTAATTGTTTTTTGGCAAAAAGCCATTAGTGGAGACCTTAAAATCACGTCTAAAATAAGTACCTATTTATACAGTATTTGTAAAAATTGCTGGCTGAAAGAATTAAATCGTAAAAAGCGACTGAGCTATACAGAACAAGAAGGATCAATCGTCCAATCCGATCCCGAGGACATAATGTCAAAGGTAGTTAAGGAAGCGATGGAGGTATTGGGAGATCCTTGTAAAAGCGTTTTGACCTATTACTACTTCAATGAAATGTCAATGTCAGAGATAGCAGATCGAATGAACTATTCAAATGCCGATACCGTTAAAGCAAAAAAATACAAGTGTAAAAAGCGCTTGGATGTTCTCATTAAGAAAAATTACACTCAAGAAGATTTTTTTAATTAAATGAAACCAGGGGATCAAGAGGAAGCTATTGCACAGTATTTAACGCAGCAAATGACTGAAGTTGACAGGAGTGCTTTTGAGCAAAAAATCAGTGAAACTCCTCAGTTGGCCCAAAAAATTAAGTTTGAAAAACTGATTGCTGAGGGAATTAAAAATTACAAAAAAGGAATCTTAAAATCTCGTTTAAATCAATTAGAGCTAGGTTCAAGTATTGGTGAAACGACTTCCATCACCACTAAAATCGCATTATCTACCATGACTGTACTAGTTTTGGGTGGCTTATCTTATTTTTTACTGACTCCCGACGAAACCCTAGTTATTGAAAATCAAGAGACAATTATAGGTATCGATGTGATGACGGAGGATAAAAATGCGAATATTTCTCTGGAGATAGACACAACTAATGAGATGATGAGTGATAAAAAAGAAGACGAAAGGACCTCATCAATCACAAAAGACATTGAGAATACAAGAGTCAAAGTCTCAAAAAAACAGTCAAAAAAAGGTTCAAAGTCAGATAAAGAAATTCTCCAATCAGAGGTAAAAGTAGTACTCCCATATATGGATGGAACTGAAATGTCTTTTGATGAACCATTTGATTCTCTCCAAGATTTCTCTGACGATTTAATGAAAAATCGAGCTCAGGTGAATTCGGTATCCGAATTGGAGGTAGAAATTGAAATGAAAAAGTCTAAAAAATTAAAATATATTTATGTAGGCGAAAAATTAATTTTAATCGGAGATTTTTCTGCGTCACCTTATCAAATTATTGAAGACAATACGATCGCTGAAAAGAATCTCTATTTGTACTTCGAGCAGGAGTACTATGCTTTAACTGTAACCTCCGAGAAGAAAGCATTAATCCCGGTGAGGGACATAAGATTATTAGATTATTTGGTTGACCTAAGAAACAAATAATAAGTTCAGACTATTTTTCGGTTATTTTGTAACTTGTGCATCACAATGAAAGATAGTAGAAGGCAGAAAAGAAAATTAGGAAGTTTCCCTTTTCTCAGTGTAATATTTAGCATCACCTTGTCGCTTGTGGTTATGGGCATTTTTGGTATTGCATTTATCTATCTCAAAACTCTTACCTCTATAGTTCAATCAAACGTTGAAATACAGGTCTATCTAGATAAATCTATCAGAGATCATGATGTGAAGCGATTGGAAAAGATCATGACTACTCGACCTTACATTCGATCAGATGATGCTACAGAAAACATCAAGTTTATTAGTAAAGAAACGGCTGCTGAAGTATTTATCAGAGATACTGGTGAAGATTTCACTAAATTTCTAGGGGATAATCCACTGAGAGATGCCTTTTCAGTGAAGATCACAAATCTATATCAATCGGTAGACAGCTTGAAAGCTATAGAGATAGACTTAAGACGTTTGCCAGGAGTTTATGAGATAGTTTTTCAGGAATCTTTAATAGCCAGCATCAATAAAAATCTAAGAAAAATTGGAATATTGCTTTTGGGTATGACGCTGATACTATTAGTTGCTGTGATTGTTTTAATCAATAATACCATAAGAATCGCCTTGTTCTCTCAAAGATTTTTGATCAGGAGTATGCAGTTAGTGGGTGCTACTAAAGGGTTTATCAGGTGGCCATTCTTGAAAAGATCTTTAATCTATGGATTGGTTTCTGGTATTTTGGCCTCGGGAATTATTTTTGGCATCATTCAATTTGCACAACATCAAATTGATGATTTAGATAAGCTTTATGCAGAAGAACCCTTATTTATTTTATTTGCTGTTTTGATATTTTTGGGCCTTTTAATCTCATATCTTAGCACCTTATCCTCCATGAGGCGTTATTTTAAAATTTCACTAGACGAACTTTATTAAACAGAAACAAATGTCAGTTCAAACCAAATTTGCTTTTAAAAAAATAAATTATCTGATCATGATCTTAGGTATTGCCTTGATTCTTTTAGGCTTTGTGATCATGTCCTTAGATCAAGAGACTTATGGATTTGGATTCTTAGGTTTAACTTTAGGTCCGATCATCGTTTTTTCAGGATTCATGATTCAATTCGTTGCCATTTTATATAAATCAAAAAAAGCGACTAATTAGAAGAATAAATGACTTGGATTGATGCGCTTATTCTGGGGATTGTTCAAGGTCTCACAGAATTTTTACCCGTCAGTAGCAGTGGGCATTTAGAGATTGGTGTGGTTTTATTGGGAATAAACTCCACAAACAACCTCTTGTTTGCCTTGGTCGTTCATATGGCTACTTGCCTGAGCACTATTTTTGTTTTTCATAAAGACATTCTTTTATTAATTAAGGGGTTATTAAAATTTGAATGGAATGATGCGACAAAGTTTGTATTGAAGATATTCATTTCAATGATTCCTGTAGGTATAGTTGGACTACTTTTTGAAAGTGAAATTGAAGCTTTCTTCACAGGTGATTTGTTTTTAGTAGGGGGTATGCTGCTGGTTACGTCGATATTACTATTTATACCTCGCTATTTTAGTCAGGGTATAGGTGAAGTTACTTTTGGGAAATCTTTGGTTATTGGATTGGCACAATCGATAGCCATTTTACCGGGGATATCACGATCTGGATCAACGATTGCTATGGCATTAGTCTTGGGAGTAAGTAGGGAAAAAGCAGCGAAATTTTCTTTTTTAATAGTTCTTTTGCCCATCATTGGCGCAAGTTTGCTCAAGATTAAAAAATATATTGAGTTTCCTGACTTAGAACCTGAAGTAAACATTTTGGCCTTATTTTTAGGATTTATGGCTGCTTTTATTTCTGGTTATTTGGCTTGTCGATGGATGGTAAAAATTGTAAAGAAAGGGAAACTCATCTATTTTTCTATTTATTGTTTTATTTTGGGTTTGACCGCTATTTCTTATAGTTATATGCTATGATTATTCCAGAAGAAGGGAGCTTATTACTGGTCAACAAACCCAAAAGTTGGACCTCATTTGATGTAGTCAACAAATTAAGGTACCTACTGAAAATAAAGAAAATAGGTCATGCCGGAACCCTAGACCCCTTGGCAAGTGGCTTGTTACTCATTGGCGTAGGCAAGTATACTAAAAAACTAGAAAGCCTTCAGGGCTTAGATAAGACCTATGAAGGCATCATCGAAATAGGTAAAACTACGCCTTCCTTCGATTTAGAAACACCTTTTGATTCTTCCTCAGACTATATGCATGTCATGCCTCAACAAATAGCTGTAGCAGTTGAAGCGTTAACGGGAGAACTGGATCAGATACCGCCTATTTATTCAGCGATCAAAGTCAATGGACAGCGGGCCTATAAAAGTGCCCGAAAAAATGAAATCATTGAGCTTAAGTCACGAAAAATTAAAGTGTATAAGTTCGAGATCACTCGGGTACATTTGCCTGAAATTCATTTCAGAGTGGTATGTTCAAAGGGTACTTACATCAGGAGCCTCGCAAAGGATTTAGGTGAAAAATTGGGTGTAGGGGGGTATTTAAAAAAGTTGGTAAGAACGCAAGTTGGAGGCTATAAATTGGAAAATGCCTTTCAGCTTGAGCAATTAGTTGATCAAATTAATTCAGAAAAATGAAAGTAATTGATCATTTTAAGGAATTGGATGCTTGTATTTTACCCATTGTCACCAGTGGTACCTTTGATGGAGTTCATTCTGGACATCTGAAAATTTTAAGTGGTTTGGTTCAGCAAGCTCAAACGCGCGGAGGAGAAAGTGTGGTCATCACTTATTGGCCGCATCCCAGATTTGTATTGGGAAAGGGGTCGAGTTCATTGAAACTACTCAGCACATTTGAAGAAAAAGTAAAACTACTGAGTGATATAGGTATTGATTATTTGTTAAAAGTACGATTTTCAAAAGAATTTTCGGAATTATCACCGGAAGCTTTTGTCCAGAAAGTATTAATAAAAGGGATCAAAGCTAAAAAACTCATCATCGGCTACGACCACCACTTCGGTAAAAATCAGACAGGAGATATTGATTTTTTAAAAAAGAATAAGGAACGTTTTGGCTTAGAGATCGAAGAAATCTCACGATTGGACATAGACCAAGTGGGGATCAGTTCTACCAATATCCGCCAAGCCTTGGCTGCTGGAGAGGTAGATGCCGCTCAAGAATATCTTGGACGCTACTATAGCTTATCTGGAATAGTTACCCGAGGAGATCAGATCGGTAGAAAAATAGGGTTTCCTACTGCGAATCTCTTTATCTCTGAATCTTACAAATTAATTCCCTCAGATGGTGTCTATGCCATATTTGTATATTTGGGACTTGAACGCTTCGATGGGATGCTCAATATTGGGTGGCGTCCTACTGTTAAAGGTAAAAAACGGACGATTGAAGCACATTTTTTTGATTTCAATAAGGATATTTATGGAAGCTACCTAAGGGTTGAACTGGTAGCAATCATTCGTAAAGAAATTGAATTTAACCATTTAGATGGCTTGAAAGAACAATTGATAAAAGATAAATTAGCAGCGAAAATAATATTAGAAAAGGTTAATTATAGCAAATGAAGGAGTCAGAAATAAAGTTCAAGGTTTCGCTTGACGATGAAAATATTCCAGAAAAAATCGAATGGGATGCAGATGAAAAGGAAAAAACAGGTTATTCAGAGACCAAATCGATTAGTGTTTCTTTGTGGGATAGCGATCAAAAAAACACTTTGAGAATCGATCTATGGGCAAAAGATATGCCTTTAGATGAAATGAAACGATTTTATATTGATTGCTTGGGAGGTATTGGTCAGACATTATTGAATGCCACAGGAGATCAATTTATGTCAGAAGAAATTAATGGACTCTGTGATAAGTTGGTAGAACATGTCAAAAAGGAAGCGGAATAGGAAGTTATTTATTAGGTAAATTATGAGTGTTTTTAGAATAAGATAGCTCTATTTGGACTATTTAGAGTGAAATGAAGTCATCTGCTTATTTATATTATTTTTATAATTTATGCTGATAATAAAGAAAATTCCTAAAAGTTTTGAACTGGGAAAGGGCATAAATTTAAACAAACCAGTATCTAAATAAGAAAGCTTAAATTTGCAGTAATTAGAGTTATAAATCTTATTGTGTTTAGTTAGGTCTTAGTGCCATTTTTTAAAAAAAAATAACTATTATTAACAAAACAATTTTAATTTAGAATTTATGAAGCTTGTTATTTCAAATATTTTAATACTGTTCGGGCTTTTGTTTTTGCCTCTCGTGTCCTTTTCACAAACACAGATATCCGGAGTGGTATTGGATAAAGACAATCGCGAACCTTTGATTGGGGTTAATGTCGTGGTGAAGGGAACCGTATTGGGAACCGTGACAGATTTCTACGGAAAATTTAATCTCAGTGTACAGGCGGCTCCTCCAATTACTTTGGCGATAACAAGCATTGGCTACAATGGTCAGGAGATTGAAATAAACGAAGCCAACATTATGGGTCTGGAAATCATTCTCGAGGAATCCGTTGAAATTGGACAAGAAATAGTAGTATCGGCTTCTAGAATAGAAGAGAGAATCCTTGAATCCCCAGTGTCTATAGAGAGAATGAATATTTTGGATATTCAAAACACTTCGGCTGACAACTATTATAAGGCCATTGCCAATTTGAAAGGTGTCGATGTAGCCTCTAGCAGTATTAATTTTCAGGTCATCAATACACGAGGATTTGCCAATACGGGCAACACCCGATTTGTACAATTAATTGATGGAATGGATAGCCAGGCACCTGCCTTAAATTTTCCTGTTGGGAATTTAAATGGTCCCTCTGAGTTGGACGTTGAATCACTTGAGCTGATTCCGGGAGCCTCATCTGCCCTTTATGGACCTAACGCATTCAGTGGAGTGCTGCTCATCAATAGTAAAAACCCTTTTGAATATCAAGGATTAAGTGCCTTTCAAAAGATAGGGATGAATCATATGAACGATACGCAATCGAACTATACTGCGCAACCTATGTATGAAGGATCATTGCGCTATGCCAAAGCATACAATAATAAATTTGCCTATAAAATTAACTTCTCCTATTCTGTTGCTGAAGATTGGCATGGAAATTCTGATATGGATAGAAATGCAGCTACCAATCCGTTTGCCAGTATTGGTGGGATCAATCCAGGAGCAGATCGATTACATTATCAAGGTGATGAGGCAGGGGTTAATTTAGCCTTACTCGCTCAAAGTGAGGATTTTAAAACTTATGGTCAGCTGCCATTGAATAAATTTTCCAACAATAAATTTCCTCGTCCTTATATTTCAGCAGGTGATCTCCCCAATCATCCGGTAAATATTACTCCTTATCAAGAAATTGATCTTATTGATTATGGTGCTGAAAATTATAAATTTAATACAGCCCTTCATTATCGTTTGAATGATAAGGCTGAGGTCAGTTATACATTCAATGGCGGGTGGGGGACCAGTATTTATACTGGGGCCCAGCGTTATTCATTGGTTAATTTTGGAATTGTTCAACAAAAACTGGAGCTCAAAGGGGATAATTTTCATGTCAGGGCATATGGGACTGTTGAGAATTCTGGTGATTCCTATATCACGGAGTTCCTAGGTATCAGGATGCATCAAGAAGCCATAAATCTGGCCAATAATGATCCAGCGAGGCCTTCGGTTTTACCCGCAGGATTTTTTAATTATTTTGGTGATTACGGAGTAGAGTACTTACGTTATCTCTCCGTTGAGGAGGGACTCCTCCCAGGTGAAATTCAAGGTCTGCCAAGTGATGAACGAATGCAAATAGAATATGCCGCCCATAATTATGCTAGAGACCAGATAGATGGTAGATATTTGGCTGACGAGGTAAATGGAGGATCTATCACCGAAGGAGCGACTGGAGACCCTTATACATTAGGAGATTTGAAAAGCAGAGTAATGACTGGTGTGATTCCTGAGGGACCTTTATTTAATGATAAATCAGCTATGTATCAGGCAGATGGACAATATGATTTCAAAAATGATTTTGATTTCATGGAACTACAAGTGGGAGCTAGTTTTAGGATGTTTGATTTGGGATCTAATGGCACCATATTTCCAGATACGGTTGGAAATGAGATTACCATCAAAGAATATGGTATTTATGCTCAGACCGCCAAACGGGTTTCAGACTGGCTGAAACTTTCGGGTTCTTTGAGATATGATAAAAATGAAAATTTTAAGGGTCAAGTGAATCCTAGAATTTCGGCAGTCTTGAATCCCAATAATAATCACTTTTTTAGATTTTCTTATCAAACTGGATTCAGAATACCGACTACGCAAAATCAGTATATCAATTTAGATATTATCAGTAGTAGATTACTCGGTGGATTACCGGAGTTTTACGACACCTACGTTCCAGACCCTCAAAATAATACTTACTATAAACTTCAGTCGGTTTTAGATTATAGAAATGAAATATATTCAGGGGTTGATAGTGCGGATGCTGTTATGGTATTGGATCGTTATACTGAATTTAACCCGGTCAAACCTGAGCAAGTAAAAACATTTGAAGTGGGATACAAAAGTGTTATTAACAATAAGTTGGTAATTGACATGGCTTATTTCTATAATATATATACCAATTTCATCACTAATATAGGTGTGGTTGACTCTACTAAAGGGGCAACGAACTCGAGATTATTGCTCAGCTCCTCTGATGATACTTACGCTTTGACGACCAATATGACCAAACCTGTTTATACACAGGGCGTCGTAGCAGGTCTGGATTATTCTTTACCTAAGGGTTATAAATTTTGGATTAATTACTCCTGGAATCAGTTCATCAGTGGAGCAGATTATGAGCAAGGGAACACATTATTTGATTTCAATACCCCTGAGCATAAAGTCAATATTAACTTTGGGAATAGAAATCTTTTTAAAAATTTCGGATTTAATATGACTTATAGATATCAGACTGAGTTTAGATGGGAGTCTTCTTTTGCGCAGGGGAACGTACCTGCATACAATACATTAGATGCTCAAGTTTCTTATAAGCTTTCTTCTCTTAAGTCAATTTTGAAACTGGGGGCTTCAAATCTCTCAAATAAATACTATATCCAAAGTTTAGGAGGCCCAAGTATTGGTGCGATTTATTACTTGTCCATTACTTTTGATGAATTTATGAGAAGATAAGTTTCAGAACGCAGTTAAATGATATTTTAAACCCTACTTATGGTGGGGTTTTTTATTGTTTTATAAATTTGTAATTATGAAAGACGATAGCCATTTTAACTACCTGCAGAATACGCGTCAAAAACTCTGTATTATCATCTTTGGAACCGATACCCGTCTAGGTCGCTTATTTGACGTAGTGCTGCTCTATATGATACTGACGAGCATACTACTTGTCATGTTGGAGAGCGTTCAATCTATAAGCTCCAGATATGAAGAATTATTCTATGTTTTAGAATGGCTATTTACTATATTTTTTTCTATTGAATTTCTTTTGCGGTTATGGATATCAAGGAAACCTTCAAGTTATTTATTTAGTTTCTTCGGGCTCGTTGATTTTATGGCAGTCATACCTACCTATTTGACTTTATTTTATGCCGGAGGTTCTTATTTAATAGTCGTTCGTGCGGTACGTTTGCTGCGAGTATTTAGGATTTTAAAACTCAGTCGTCAGCTTTCAGAATCTCGGGTTTTGGTGAAAGCATTGATATCAGGAAGGCATAAAATTTTAGTCTTTCTTGGGGGTGTATTGACGCTAGTGATTATCATGGGAACTTTAATGTATCTAATAGAAGGGGGTGAAAATGGGTTTGACAGCATACCTCGCAGTATTTATTGGGCCATTGTGACCACGACTACGGTAGGTTATGGCGATATATATCCGGTTACCGTATTTGGACAAATTTTGGCAGCTACCTTGATGCTCATGGGATATGCCATTATAGCGGTACCTACAGGTATCGTAAGCTCCGAGTTGAACAAGGTCTCACATAAAAAGGCTTACAAGAAAAAGAGCAAATGTTCTTCTTGCGGAAAACAGAGACATAGTTCTAAGGCCAAGTATTGTGCACGCTGTGGCACTTTTTTGGAAGCTTTGACAGCAGAATAAGGTGGTAGAAAATCAAGAAAGAGGAAGGTGTTTTACTAGTGTAACACTTCATACTCCTTCTACAAAGATATCAAAGACTATGTTGGAAGAAACGATTTGAAGAGTGAGAAATGTACTATCTAAAACTACAATCAATCACTATGTTGTATCAAATATTTAAAAGGACCTAACAGCACGTACCCTGCGCTTAATATTTTTTAAAACTTTGCCCTGGATGCCAACAATAAAAATATGATACCACGCACTGATGTTATTGTCCTGTGAAGAACTGTAATAGCTGAAGTCAGCAAAGCTACCAACTACCCTCCTTTTATTCTTAGCAATTAGTACTTTACTCCAAGTAAATATTATCAAAAAAGACCTCGCCAAGAACATAGGATTCGTTTTCATCCTTCGGATTCCAAAAAGAAAATGGAATATGTACATTTAATAGATCTAAGTCTTCAAAATCGGAAAGCGGGATCGTGTACTCCACGAATCCATCTTCTACAGAAATAGCATTGTAATCATCTATAAAGATCGCTGCTGCACTATTGGGGCTCTCTAGTTTAATTTCGGCTTCGTACAATTCTTCAGGCATTTTAACTGAAAAATGTAGTTCAGAATATCCACTTATATTCACTCCTGAATCTAACTCAAACCATGCTCCTCCCCAGGAAATCCCAGGGAAGTTATAAACTATGCTATAGTCCCCATCGATGGCCAAATCGGAGAGATAAACATCCGGAGCACCTGTTGGCCCATACGGCGTGATCACAACATCTCCAAATAATGTAAAATCTTCTTTTATGGCTTTATTTCCAATATCAGATGGCAAATTTCCACCTAATGTTTCTTCTTCAATAATCAATGCTGGAGCTGCTGGGACTTGGTAGTCATCTTTACTATATACCCTAATATAATCTACCAACATCGATTGAGGAAAGCTCGAAGTATTATCTGGATTACCAGGCCAATAACCTCCTATTGCAACATTCATGATGAGGTAAAAGCTTCGTTGAAATTCCTTCATATCTTCTTCAATAGGAATGTTTCTAATTTCGACTTCGTCTACACTAAAAATGATGGATTGATCGGTCCATTCTGTACCGAAAATGTGGTAATCATCACTAAAAGTACCAGAACTCAAATCAAAGGATTCCTGTAGCTCTCCTTTACCAAAATTATCATTGGTATAATGAAGGGTTGCATGGTAGGTAGATGGTTCATGACCCAGAACTTCAGCAATATCGATTTCACCACATCCAGGCCAGGCCACCAAATCATCATTATCACCAAGCATCCAGATGGCTGGCCATATGCCCTGTCCTTGTGGCATTTTAGCTTTTACTTCAATACGCCCAAACCGGATACTTACTTTATCCTTTGTTGTTATCTTAGATGAGGTATACCCTCCATTTCCATCTTCTAATGCTGTTATAGATAAGACAGACATCGTATCATCTTCAATGATTGCTATATTATCCGCTTCACTTGTGTAAATCTGCAATTCATTATTTCCCCAGCCCGCAGGCAATCCGTAGTCGCTGCCATCTCCAGTTTCAAAATTCCAATTTATGGTATTAATAGCCGCTTCATTGAACTCATCAGACCAAGTAAGCGTATAACCGTCACCATCAGCATCTTTTTGAGAATCAGAACATCCACTACTGTCCACTGTTTCACCACTAGGAGTATCCGCACAAGTATCATCAGCATCGGCTACGCCGTCTCCATCAGCGTCTAATACTGCAGTTGAACCATCATCTGTGTTAGTATCACCTGTCGTGTCAGTTGTATCATCAGCAACGGGATCATCACTATCACCACAATTGGTAAATATAAGAAGTGAACAAAGAATACTTAAGAAGAGGAGGTGTTTGAAGTGTTTCATGGTGCTATTTTAAGAAAAGTAAGTTTACAAGATATAGCAACTAAATCAAAAAAATATGTGTGTTGTATTCCACATACTTTCGAACTAGCGGAAACTACCCTTAGTGATTTTTTCTCATCCGAAGTAAGCATTTCTAGTTACAAAAACGTAATGAAGGCTTTGACAGGAGAATCAAGTGGTAGAAAATCAAGAAAGAGAAAGGTATTTTACTAGTGTAATACTTCATCCCCCTTCTACAAGGATGCCAAAGACTATATTGGAGGAAATGATTTTAAGAAAAAAATTAAAGAATAAAGAATGATAAACATAACTATTTACAATGCCATTGCTGCCAATGTAGGTATCCTTTTATGATGGGTACTTGTCTACTCAATGGAGAAAGATAAGTTTGATGACAATGATGAAAAAATGAAGTTTGGTGCTTGGTGTTCCGATTGGTTTGAAAAGAACAATGACAACATACTAGTCTACTTTTTTTTAATAGGCTTCCTTCTTATTCTAGGAGTTGAGAATACCAAAGCATTATTGTCCGAGTATTTTAATGTTCCTGAAGGACTAAACGGAGTAGGAGCTTGACTATCTTTTTTGATCAATAAAATTGAGATACTATGTTGGGTTTTTAATAATCCAAAGCAATCAGTTCATATAAATCATATTTAAACCCTAGTAT
>Ga0075444_10001146_pt1 | contig 16112 bp, 13 predicted proteins | sample CoawatmetaG01DNA_FD_76836 | JGI IMG/M metagenome (GOLD analysis project Ga0075444, IMG submission 76836) | Marine microbial communities from the West Antarctic Peninsula - Coastal water metaG017-DNA | ecosystem: Environmental > Aquatic > Marine > Coastal | place: Atlantic Ocean: West Antarctic... | reverse complement strand
GTGGTGAGCCGGAATTGGCTCGCGATTTTTTTGAAAAGGCGATTGCGGAATCGTCTGGTCATGACTTGAACGCTAAGCTGGAATACGCGAAAGGTTATGCGAAATTAATGTATGAACGAGAATTGCACGATCGATTATTGAACGAGGTTCTGGACGCGGACCCCAATCAGAATGGATTTGTATTAACGAATGTCATGGCCCAGAAAGAGGCTGCCACATTACTTGCTGAAGCGGATGACTACTTCTGATTATTCAGTCAGGCTATGGGATGTCAGGCATTAGGGCTTACTAGTTATGAAAAAACTACTCTTATCAGCTGCACTCTTGATGTTAAGTGCACCAGCTATTTCGGCTGTTACATTGAAAATCGCCACCGCTACTCCGGATGGAACGCAGTGGATGAAAGACATGCGAGCGAGCGCTAAAGAGATCAACGAGCGGACTGAGGGCCGGGTCGCGTTCAAGTACTACGGTGGTGGAATCAAGGGCAGCGACTCCAAGATGTTGAGTCAGATTCGTATTCGACAGTTGCAGGGCGGGGCATTTACACCAACTTCTCTTGCGGCGCAGTACCTGGATCTGAATCTCTATGGTATGCCGTTAGTATTCAACTCCGAGGAAGAGGCTGCTTATGTCCGCACCAAGATGGATGTTGGACTCCAAGAAGGTCTTGAAGATGCAGGCTTTGTTAACTTCGGTTTTGCTACCTCTGGATTCGCCAATATCATGTCCAACAAGCCAATACAGACCCTTGCGGACCTCAAGGGAAAGCGAGTGTGGGTGCCGGAAGGTGACGTAATGAGCTATAAATCCATGGAGGCGCTTTCACTCAACCCAGTTACATTTCCGTTGACCGATGTACTGACCGGGCTGCAAACAGGCCTAATCGATATTGTCGCTATTCCGGTAATGGTTGGTTTGGTGCTGCAATGGCACACAAAGGTTAAGTACGTAACGCGTATGCCATTGATTTATACCTTTGGATACCTAGCTATCGATAAAAAGGCCTTCGACAAGATCGGCAGTGACGATCAGGCGATCGTTCGTGAAGTCATGAGTAAAACGTACGCGAACTTCGATAGAGCAAGCCTGGCGGACAATGAAGGTGCGTTCAAGGCCCTTCTCAAAAGCGGCATTGAAGAGGTGCGGTTTGACGATAAAGAGTTCGTCAAGGTTCGAAAGCTGCTCCTCGAATCGAATCTTAAGCTGGGTTCCGATGGTGGTTTTTCATTAGAGCTCTATAAAGAAATGTTAGATCACATTGCCGATTATCGCAGCGAGAAGGTCGCTGCTAGCGAGTAAGTCGTCAAGTGAAATTCCAGCCGTTATTAAATCGCCTGGATAAGGCAGGAGCAGCTGCCGAAACCGCCATGTTGGTTTCCATGCTGACGGTGATGATGCTTGTCGCTGTTGGTCAGATCCTAATGCGCGAGGCGTTCGGCACCGGTTTTGGCTGGGCAGATGAGCTGGTTCGATTAATGGTTTTATGGCTCGCGTTGGTGGGCTCAATAGCAGCCTGTCGCGAAAACCGCCATATTCGAATCGACGCACTCTCGCATATCCTTCCTGATGGTGCTGTAAAACTGATTCGCTTGCTCGTCGACATTTTCGCGACCGCCGTTTGTGCTGTTATCGCAGTCCAGGCATGGCGATACCTGCAGATCGAAATCGAGTACGGGGACACCGTATTGGTAAACACGCCGGCATGGATGGCCCATTCAATAATGCCCGTCGCTTTTTTCCTGATTGCATATCGATTTTTGATCGATGTACTTAAACAGGCAGGCGCTATCTTTTTCGGCAGGACAGCGGAATGATCCTCTTCAGTATCGTTCTGGCATTTCTCGCGATTCTCGGCGCGCCATTGTTCGCTGTCATTGCGGCGAGCGCGATGCTTGGGTTTTATGGGCAGGATTCTGATCTAATGATCATGGCTATCGAGATACAAAGCATCGCCAGCATGCCGTTTCTTGCGGCAATCCCGCTTTTCACTTTTGCTGGTTACTTGTTAAGCGAAAGTAATGCGCCGAAACGATTGGTTCGATTGACTGGAGCGATGTTTGGCTGGATGCCGGGTGGTTTGGCGTTAGTTTGCCTGGCAGCGTGCGCGTTTTTCACGGCGTTCACGGGGGCTTCTGGTGTAACGATTATCGCCCTCGGTGCGATTTTGTATCCTGCCCTGAAAGAAGATGGTTATGGCGACAAGTTCAATCTTGGCCTCGTGACATCGGCCGGTAGTTTGGGTCTTTTGTTCGCGCCGTCACTGCCACTAATTCTTTATGGCGTCGTCGCCAAAGTTTCGATCGACCAGTTATTCCTCGCGGGCATCCTTCCTGGGTTACTCATGTTAATTATGTTGGCGGGTTACAGCCTATGGGTCAATCGACATATTCGAAAACCCATTAGCTCATTCTCGTTGAAGGACGTTGGAGCCGCACTTCGTGAGTCGTTGTGGGAGTTGCCATTGCCCATTGTTGTGCTGGGTGGAATTTACTCCGGATTCTTTGCCGTGTCAGAAGCTGCTGCGATTACAGCTTTGTATGTAGTGATCGTTGAGGTTTTCATACTGCGTGAGATTCCGCTTCGCAAGTTACCTCAGATCATGCGTTCATCGATGGTCCTCGTGGGTGGCATTCTCATTATTCTCGGTGTATCAGTGGCATCGACCAGCTACATGATTGATGCTGATATCCCTCAGCGCCTATTCGAGGTTGTTGAGAATTTGGTTAGTAGTCCGACGACATTTTTAATTCTATTGCTGCTATTCTTGCTAATCCTTGGTGCGATGCTCGATATATTTTCGGCAATCGTATTGGTGGTTCCACTAATATTGCCAATCGCAGCGGGTTACAACATTAACGAAGCTCATTTAGGAATAGTGTTCCTGGCCGCAATGCAGTTGGGGTACCTGACGCCACCGGTCGGGCTGAATTTGTTTATCGCGAGCTATCGATTCGAAAAGCCGATCATGCACGTGTATTCTGCGACCTTTCCGTTTCTCATTATTTTGATGTTGTCAGTTATCCTGATTACATTTTTCCCCCAGCTATCTCTGTTCTTTCTATCTGAATAGTGATTGACTATATGAGGTTTAGAATGCATCGATTGATTACAGTAATCGCCGTTTGCTCTGTATCGCTTACAACATTTGCAGTTGAAGACATCGTGTTGCCGCCCGGGTTTAGTATCGAAGAATACGCCGACGTCCCAAACGCACGTTCGTTGGCCCTTGGAGCCAACGGCACGATATTCGCTTCCAACCGCAGTGGCGGGGGTGTTTTCGCAGTCGTGTCTGAGGGTGGGGTTACTCGAACGATAACTCTGGACGACGGCTTGCAGACGCCCAACGGCATCGCTTTCCACGAGGGTGATTTGTACGTCGCTGAGATAGATCGAGTCTACCGTTATGATGATATTGAATCGAATCTTGACAACGCTCCAGATCCGGTTGTGCTCAATATTGATCTACCGTCTGAAAAATGGCATGGCTGGCGGTATATCGGTTTTGGTCCGGACAATAAGCTTTATATTAGTATAGGTGCGCCTTGCAATATTTGTGAGGAGCCAGGCTTCGCACAGATCATCCGGATGAATGCTGATGGCAGCGAACGAGAGACCTATGCAACGGGGATTCGCAACTCAGTTGGTTTGACGTGGCACCCCGAGACTAAAGAATTGTGGTTTACCGATAACGGCCGCGACATGCTCGGCGATGATTTGCCGCCCGGGGAATTGAATAATGTCGACGCGATAGGACAGAACTTCGGATTTCCTTACTGCCATGCTGGTGAATTGCTCGACCCAATGTTTGGTCAAGAGAAGGACTGTTCAGACTATCGCGCACCAGCGCAAAAGCTTGATTCGCATGTTGCTCCTCTGGGTCTCACGTTCTATTCCGGCGATATGTTTCCCTCTGAATATCGTGGGCAGGTGTTTATTGCGGAGCATGGTTCCTGGAATCGATCAAAGAAGATAGGCTATCGTATTTCGCTGGTAAGACTTCAGGAGGGGGTGCCTGTTTCATACGAGCGCTTCGCAACCGGTTGGTTACAGAGCGAATCCGTATCAGGCCGTCCTGTTGATCTGGTGGTTTTGGAGGACGGCTCGATGTTAGTCAGCGACGATCATGCGGGAAAAATTTACAGGATTAGTTACACTCCGATATCGATTTAGGGGTGCGCTATGAGCAGTAAGAGCTTCTTGGCCAGACTGGGTTCCAGTATTTGGCACGGCGTCGACGGCGTCAGAAAAATTTTGCATCTGCTGCTTTTGGTTATGCTGTTTTTAGGCTTTTTCGGGGCGATATCTAGTGCGCCACCCTTATTACCAAAGCATGCGGTGCTATTTCTTCAGCCCGTAGGGCCGTTGGTCGATCAGCTGGATGGCGATCCCTACGATCGGGCGCTCGCTGAGTTGATCGATGATGCCCCGCCACAAACGCTGGTTCAAGATGTCATCGATGCGCTCACTTTCGCAAAGACTGACAATCGCATAGTGGCTGTGCATCTTGAGTTGAGTGCAGTCTTGGGTGGTGGATTGAGTAAGTTGCGCCGCATCACTGCAGCGCTGGAGGAATTCAGAGAATCTGGCAAGCCTGTGGTTGCGAGTGCCGATTTCTTTAGTCAGGCGGGCTATCACCTGGCGGCACATGCTGATGAAATCTATATGCATCCGGAGGGCATGGTTTTTCTACAAGGCTATGGCGGCTTCAGGAGTTACTACAAAGAGGCTATCGACACTCTGTTGGTTGATTGGAATGTGTTTCGCGTAGGAACGCATAAGTCGTTCGTTGAGCCATATACGCGAATGGACATGTCACCAGCGGATCGCGAATCACGCACCCGATTAATAAATCAATTCTGGACGATGTATCAGCAAGACGTCGAGACCGCTCGTGGCATGGATGCGGGAACAATCGACGGCTTTACGCAGGGTCTGGTAGCGCACGTTGTTGCCGCCGACGGCGATATCGCTGCTGCGGCGCGAGAGGCAGGGCTGATTGATAAACTGTTAAGCCGCGCTGAATTACGAGCGGTACTGAAAGCTTATGCTGGCGAAGATGAGGAGGATAGCACTCTGTATGCCTCGGTACATTCCTCAGACTATCTGGACAATATGCGCCTAATGAACGGCGATGATGTACAAGATGAAAATGTTGCCATTGTGATGGCGGTTGGCGCCATTCTAAATGGCACGCAATCATCAGGATCTGTTGGTGGCGACTCCACCGCGGCGTTACTGCGCAACGCGCTATCAGACGATACAGTGAAGGCCGTTGTACTGCGCGTCGACAGCCCGGGTGGCAGCGTGTTCGCCTCGGAGCTCATCGCGCATGAGATATTGGCTCTGCAGGCAGCGGGGAAACCGGTTGTGGCATCAATGAGCAGTGTCGCGGCGTCAGGCGGTTACTGGATCTCAGTGAGTGCAGACAGGATTATTGCGAGTCCGGCAACTATAACCGGATCAATCGGCGTTTTTGGCATGTTCCCGACCTATCAGCGTTCGCTGGAGGCTATTGGAGTCGGAACAGACGGTGTCGGTACGACGCCATGGGTAGGGCAATTACGGCCCGACCGTGAAATGTCAGCAGCAGTGAAGGATCTTTTTCAACTTATCATTAACGACACTTATGATGATTTTATTTCCGGCGTAGCCGATTTTCGAGGCATGGAAAAAATCGACGTTGATTCTGTTGCTCAAGGACAGGTTTGGACGGGGCAGGATGCTTTCGAGCGTGGCCTGATCGATGAATTGGGTACCTACGAGGATGCGATTCGTATCGCTGCAGAACTCGCTGGCCTCGAAGGCGAGGCCTATGGGCGGAAACTCATAGAGACCAGTGTATCGCCAACAGAACAAATAATTCTCGATTTTCTCGCAATATCGAAGAGCGGCGGTTTGGATGTGGCGGCGTTACTTCGGGGTCCTTCAGCGCTTGAATCGTTTGCCAGCAAATTGCAGCAGGTATTGGCTGATCTCTCTCAATTCAATGATCCAAAAGGCGTCTATTCGCATTGTTTCTGTGAGATTGACTGACTAGCCCCAATTCAGGACTACCTTGCCGGTCTGGCTGGATTCCATTAGTTCGAAGACCAGCAGGTAGTCATCGACCGGGAAATGGCATCTACACACCCACCCAGTAATGGCGTGATCATAGTTTACTGAATTTCGATCGCTTGTAAGTTGATGTAACAAAGCGCTACATACCATTGTTGGCCGAAAATGCAGTCCCTATACTGCTTTCTGAAGCATTGGCGCGGCTGCCATGTATGGTGATTTTCATAGTGAGAAGTAATTTTTTAAATGTGAATTTATTTTGGTTAATAAGGCAGAGCGTTGGTATTGTGGCGTTGTGCATAGTGCTGGCCCTGTCCGCATGCGGTGGCGGTGGCGGTGGCGGTGGCGGTGGTAACAACACAACTGCGCCCCGCGACAGTATACCTAACGCCTTTACCTTCACCGATCAAACCACTGTTAATCCAAATATATTAATTACGTCCGACTCCATCACCATCATGGGTATTAACACTGCTGCCTCGATCATTGTGGCCGGTGGCGAATACGCTATCAATGGGGGAGCCTTCACGACGCTAAACGGCATCATTCAGAACATGCAGACTGTGGTTGTTCGGCAAACCTCGTCCACGAATACCCTAACTGCAACAAATGTCACTTTGACGATTGGTGGGGTAAGTGACACCTTTACTGTGAAAACTCGAGATAACATTCCTCCGCAGGCAGTCAGCCAGAGTCATGATGTCTATGCAGGGTCTTATGTTCTCAGGCAAGCAACCGCTAATGATCCAGACAATGAGCCATTGTTTTTTGAGCTATTGACAAACGTAGATACGCTAAATGGGGCTTTGACATTTAGTAGCAATGGCACTTTTATCTTTCGACCTAACGCTGATTACACTGTTGGTGATAGTCAAATCAACTATCGGGCAAGTGATGCGTTTGGAGCATCAGTTAGTTCATCAGTAACATTCAATATTCGTGAAGCACTCCCAGGAGCGATCCTAGATTTAAGGGCGAACGGCCTTACTCTCGAGACATTAGCTACAACTTGGTCAACTCCAGTACCGTTTGCTCCAGACTATGATATTCGCTACAGCGATCAGGTTCTGACGGAAGATAATTGGTCACAAGCCACTATTTTTGAGCACAGCATTACCCCAGCTCCCGCTGGGGAGCGGGCAGATTTTCTAGCTGATAATCTAGAGCAGGATACGGCCTACTACTTCGCGATCAGGGCGGTCAATGCCCAAGACGAATTGGGACCAATATCGAATGTTCTTTACGCCAAGACGGTGCCTACACCTTTCGCATCAATCAATACAAGTAATGTTGGCCCGCTCAGCGTGGAACAGAATCAGGGCGGACAGCAATCATTTTCCATTAGCAATGATGGGTTGCTCGATCTTCATTTTGATCTGGAGATTCTCGTTGTGGACACTCCTCCGAGCTGGGTAACAAGTAATGGAATTAATTTATACGCAGGTGTGCTTGCGCCGGGCCAGACGCAAAATATACCGCTTGAATTTGCAGCCAATGTTCCGCCTGGAGATTTGTATGCCAGTGCATTCCTACGGCACAATTCTCTCTATCAGGACACCGTGGAAGTACCGCTGTTTTTCCAAGTCACCGATGATGTTACACCGCCACCAGCTGTAAGCACCTTAGGTGCTAGTTCGCCAAACTTCGATGCAGTCCGACTGACTTGGCAAGCAGTAGGAGATGCGGGGATAGTGGCACCGCCTCTTGCGTTCTATGAGATCCGTTATAGCCTCACTCCCATTGATGAAGGCAATTGGAATTCGACAATTCCGGCGGCCAGTGAGCCTGGCGCAGTCGCAGACTCTGAGCAATATTTTTCAGTCACTGGTCTTACCATGGAGACGCTCTACTATTTTGCGATCAAGGGTTTGGATTGGGAAGACAACATCTCTACACTCTCCAATGTTATTCCAATAAGAACACTCGGACCGCCGGTGGTCGAAATTCCGATCGATAGTATCGCCATGGAGCTGCGTGAAGGCGTGACTAATTCAGCGCCAATTGCAATTATCGATACAGGTGAATCAGCGTTAATCTATTCAATCTACTTTCGCGAAGTAGAGCAGACGAACGCTTCATTCGCAGAAAAGCAAAAGGCTGCATCGCAATTTTCACAATTTTCACAATTTCCACAATTTTCACAATTTTCACAATTGTCACAATCGCGCAAGCCCCGCGTCATCAGTGAGTTACCAGAGCGAGGGAGCTATGCACCCAACGAGCTCATTGTGCGATTTAAGCCCCAGGCTGAAGCGAATTCCCTGCAGTCACTTTTGCACCTCCAGTACGATGCACTTTTGATCAATCGGATTGATTCGCTGAATATGCAGGTTTGGCGAATCAACGACGAATCTACCTTACTGGAAACCGTACAGCGGATGAGTCAGCGTCCCGATGTTGTTTTCGCTGAACCCAATTACGCAGTGATAGCCAATGAAATTCCCGACGACGCTCTCTTCACCTCGCTGTGGGGGCTGAATAATATGGGACAAACGGGGGGTACCATTGATGCCGATATAGATGCCGTGGAGGCCTGGAACATTTCCACGGGAAGCAGCGATGTTGTAGTGGCTGTTATTGACACTGGCATTGACTACACGCACCCGGACTTGGTGGAGAATATGTGGATCAATGGGGATGAAATTGCAGGCAATGGAATTGATGACGATAGTAATGGTTATGTAGATGATGTTTATGGGTATGATTTTGCGAATAATGATGGCGATCCCTTCGATGATTCCAACCACGGTACTCATGTAGCAGGCACTATCGGTGCTACCGGTAATAATGGCCTAGGCGTGGTCGGCGTAAATCATCAAGTCGCCTTGATGGGCGTTAAATTCCTGGGTTCGAATGGCTCTGGATCCATTAGCGCTGCGACCGAAGGCATCGTTTATGCAGCAGATAATGGTGCACTTATTCATAACAACAGTTGGGGTGGCGGGGGATTTTCGGAATCTTTACGAGCCGCCATTGAATACGCCCACCAGAAGGACGTCCTTTTTTTGGCTGCCGCGGGTAATTCAGGGACCAATAATGACATCAGCCCCAGCTACCCTTCATCCTACGAAGTGGACAACGTTGTTTCTGTTGCGGCCACCGATCACAATGATCAACTTGCTACTTTCTCTCAATACGGAGCACAATCTGTAGACTTGGGTGCGCCAGGTGTGGATATTCTGAGCTCAGTGCCTGGCGGCGCCTATTCGAGTTTCAGTGGAACATCAATGGCCACCCCGCAGGTATCCGGGGCCGCCGCATTGCTTAAGGCTCATGCACCCAACCTTAGTAATCTTAAAATTAAGCAAATTCTATTCGACAGTACTGATCCACTCCCGGATCTCGAATCAAGAACAGTGACCGGCGGCAGGCTGAATGCTTTTGAAGCTTTGAAGTTGTCTGGACCTCAGTGGATCGCGTTGCCACCCGAATTACTCTCCGGCACAGTGGCATCAGGTGAAACATTAGAGCTTTTCCTGACTATCGACCCCACTGACCTAGTATCCGGCATCCATGTCGGGGAGATCGTTATTCAAACCAATGACTTTGTCACGCCTGAGGTAACAATTTTGGTAACGCTTACGGTGTTACCTGACATTGAGGCACCAGCGCCGATAACCGATCTTGCGGTAACCGATATAACCGAATCGAGAGCCAGATTAAACTTTACTGCAACCGGAGATGATGGCTCGCAAGGTCAGGCTCGACAATACGATGTTCGATTCAGTACCAGCAGCGATCTTAATGAGAGTAATTGGGGCAACGCAACGTCTGCATCGGGACTCGTAATGCCTGCAGAGGCGGGAACGCCAGAGAGTTTTGTGGTCTCGAGCTTGCTTGCAAATTCCGAGTTATGGATTGGCGTTCGTGCGATAGACAATGCTGGATTCACCTCGGGATTATCGAACGTTGTACAGGTCACCACTCTAAATGCTGAATTACAAATAATACCTGAAGCGATCCCACCGACAGTCTCGTCACCGGGAGAGACTCACGACATTGTTCTTAGCCTTCGTAATATAGGTCAGGTTGACCTGAGTATTATGGCCACTGTGAGTCTATATAATGCCAGCTCTACACTGGCGAGTACGCAACATTTAGCGTCAAGAGACATTACTAAAGGTGGAATAGATTACCGTGTCGGTCCACCCGTCACCCGCGGCAGCGGCGGCCCTGATGAATTCGGTTATGCATGGATGGACAGCAATGAATCGGGCGCTCCTGGCTTCACCTGGACGGATATATCGACGACAGGAACGTTGATTGACGGATTTAGCGACGACGTCGTGGTCGGCCCGATCGATATTGCATTCCCGTTCCCATTTTATGGGCTGAATCAAAACCAGTTATTCATATCCAGTAATGGTTTCATCACATTTGATTCAGGCCCTTACTCAGGCTGTTGTGTCGGACAACCAATACCAGCAGCCGATACAAACAATCACTTAATCGCTTGGATGTGGCGTGATTTGAACCCACAAGCCGGCACTGTGCATTATGAACATATCGACAATGACAACATCGTCATTCAGTTTACAAATTATGGTGAATATAACGGTCCAGGCACTGTTGATGCACAAGTTCAGCTCAAGGCGAGTGGTGAAATGATTCTTCGTTACAGCAAGTTTGAAGGCAATATGAATAACGATGCCGTTAGCATTGGAATAGAAAGCCAGGCTGGTGATGATGGCCTGCAAGTCGCATTTAATACGCCCTACCTGGAGGATGGTTTGGCAATTACATTTATGCCATATTGGTTGCGCTTAGATACCAATGACCTCACTCTTTCGCCGAATGCGGAAGAGCAGATTACTCTTACCATTGATACGCAAAATCTCGCCGTTGGTGATTACGATAGTTTTCTCATTATTCAGAGTAACGACATCACTCGGCCGCGGATTGCATTACCGGTCAACTTGCAGGTAGTACCTTAAGTATGTGGGCGCAACAGCTGGATGCAAAACTCTGATGACCTCCGAGCAAAACCAATTCACTCATGAAGTCGTACCAGGAAAGAGTCAGACTAATGTTTATTGGACGGCGATGAAGAAAGAACAGTTATTCATTAGCTTCCTTATAGCTCTCTGTCTTTTTACCTTATTCCCCGCCTATGGTGAAGAGGTGCTGATAGGCAGCGTGATCAAGGTCGTTGATGGTGACACCCTCGATGTACAAGTTGGTCCTGGTAAACACCGGATACGCTTAGCGGAAATCGATGCCCCCGAAAGAAATCAACCATGGGGTGATGAGGCGAAACAGAGTTTGGCATTTAAAGTGCTAAAACAAGAAGTGCGCGTCGTGGTTACTGATACAGACAGGTATGGCCGCCAAGTCGGCAAGATCTTTCTAGGTCAAACCGACATTAATCGGTCGATGGTTTCAGAAGGGCATGCGTGGGTCTATCGACAGTACTCACAGGATGAGAGGTTAATTGAAATCGAAATTATGGCGCGAGAGGCTGGCGTTGGACTATGGAATCGAAGCGATGCCGTTCCACCTTGGGACTGGCGGAAGGGTAAACGGAGTAACCGAAGGCCGGGGAGAACAGATGGAGAACAGGCAACCAAGAAAATATTTAATCCTATAGGATAGGCATGTGGCTACCCTTGATGAATTTCTCAATAAACTACATCATTCCTGTTTGCAGCCGCGCTTCGTCTGACATTAAGCTGGCATTCCAAGGTGGGTCAAAAACAAGCTCAACATTGACGTTGGAAATCGTAGGAATGATGGCGATTTTTTCTCGAGCGTCGGCAACGAGGATGTCGCCCATACCGCAGCCAGGTGCGGTCAACGTCATGTCCACATCGACAGATCGCTCACCATTTCCAAGAGCCGTGATTTCGCAACGGTAAATGAGGCCAAGATTAACGATGTCGACGGGTATCTCCGGGTCGTAGCAGGTCTTCAGCTGATCCCAGATTACCGCCTCAATATCCGAGTCTGTGGCGTTGTCTGGAATCATGGGTGGTGGTACAGGGTCCCTGCCTAAGGCATCCGCATCAATTCCGGATACGCGAAACAGGTTTCCCTCGACGTAGACAGTAAAGCTTCCGCCGAGAGCCTGCGTTATAAAACCGCTGGTTCCCTCTTGGAGTGTCAGTTCCTCTCCTGCTGGAATAATCACGGCAGTCACGTCTCGTGACAGTGAAAATGGCTCATTAGTATGACCGAACATGATATCTTTACTCTGTTGTCGCTATGGACGTTGTTTGGGTGAGCGCGGCGTGTAATGTGTGCCACGCCAGAGTTGCACATTTGACGCGAGTTGGATGCTGGCTGACGCCATCCAATGCTCGTAACTTCGATAAATCAACATTTTCAGGTGCAGGAATGTCGTTATCTTGCTGTGTAAGGCGGGTGGTGAGCGAAGCAAAATAACTGTTGGCATCTACCACGGACAGGTTGTTGACGGCTTCAGTGAGTAGCGACGCAGATGCCATGGAGATGGCGCATCCAGAACCTTCGAAGCCGACGTCTGTGATCATGTTTCCGGAGTTGACGTGAAGGTATAAGCGCAATTTGTCGCCGCAAAGAGGGTTAATACCTTCGGCTGTATGGGTCGCTTCATTCAGACGCCCAAAATTACGTGGCTTTCGAGCGTGATCGAGTATCAGCTCACGATAAAGATCCTGAAGTTCTGCGCTGCTCTGGTCTTCGCTCATGCGAATATCTGACGCGCCTTCTCAAGCGCGTCAACAAGCCGGTTGATATCGTCAGCATTGTTGTAAAGGCCAAGTGATGCGCGAGTCGTTCCTGGCAGCCCGAAACGCTGCATGACCGGCATTGCGCAATGATGCCCGGTACGAACGGCTATGCCTTGATGGTCGAGGATAGTGCCAAGATCGTGAGGGTGAATATCGTTAAGTCGAAACGACTGAACGCTCGCTCGATTCTTAGCCGTACCGATCAGGTGGACACCGTCGACAGCGGAGATCCTTTCCACCATGTAAGCGTGCAACACCTTTTCATGCTCATAAATATTATTCATGCCGACTGTTTGCAGATAATCGACGGCTGCTCCAAGTCCTATCGTTCCAGAAATGTTTGGCGTACCGGCTTCGAACTTGTACGGCAGTTCGTTGAATACGGTCTTATCAAAGCTGACTTCCAGAATCATGTCACCGCCGCCCTTGTAGGGTGGCATGGCGTCGAGAAGCGCCTCTCTACCCCAAAGCACGCCAGTGCCTGTCGGGCCAAGCATTTTATGCCCCGAAAAAGCGTAGAAATCACAGTCGAGTGACTGCACATCGACGCTCATGTGCGGTACGCCCTGAGCGCCATCGACAAGAACTGGAATACCCATATTTTTAGCAGCGGCGATGATTTTCGGCAACGGGTTTATAGTCCCCAGTGCATTGGAAACATGGCCAACAGCGAGGATTTTGACCCGCTCGGTCATCATAGTAATCATCGCATCAATGTCGATTTCGCCGCTGTCATTAATCGGAGCGACGACGAGCTCGGCGCCAGTCTGCTCGCAGACAAGCTGCCAGGGTACGATGTTCGAGTGATGTTCAAGCCAGGATATTAGTACTTGGTCGCCTGACTTCAGCATCGGACGGCAGAAACTCTGGGCAACTAGATTGATCGACTCTGTAGTGCCGCTCGTGAGGACTATCTCGCTGCGGCTTGCGGCATTGATGAAGTCGCGTACTTTGTCACGCGCGCCTTCGTATAACTCAGTCGCACGGTGGCTAAGTGTGTGAACGCCTCGGTGAACATTGGCGTGATCTTCGCGTTGGTATCGAGCAACGGCGTCAATAACAACCGAAGGCTGTTGCGATGATGCTGCGCTATCGAGAAAGACCAGCGGATGCCCGTTGACCTCCTGATTGATGCACGGAAAATCGTCGCGGCAATACTCTATATTGAGGGGGCTCTTTGTTCGAGCTTGATTCATGACGCTTGGTCCGCAATGAGTTTTGCAAGCCGCGACTCGACGAGTGAGGAAACCACGTCGCGCGTTGCGGACACAGGTGTACGGTCAACGAGATCAGCAGCGAATGCACGGGTCAGGACCTCCGTAGCCTGCTGTATATCGAGTCCACGAGCGCGTAAATAAAACAAAGCGGCTTCATCAAGTTGACCAACGGTGGTTCCATGACTGCACTTTACATCGTCGGCATAAATCTCGAGTTCGGGTTTGGCATCAATTTCGGCATTTTCAGAAAGAAGTAAATTGTGATTTTCCTGATTGGCATCCGTACCGTCGGCGCCTTTATGAACGATTGCCTTTCCGTTCCAAACGCAACGACTATGGCCACTTAGGATGCCGCGATACTCCTGTGATGAGCTGGCCGGCCCAACGCGGTGATCCACCCGCGTATGGTTATCGATGTGTTGCCCGTCACCCGCCAGATAAAGGCCATTGAAGTTGGCATCGGCACCCGGCTCACTGAGGTCGACGTCGATGTCATTGCGTATCAAACCACCGCCGACGTCATAACTCGCCATCTTGAGTCTCGCATCCTTACCGAGGGCTATAGACACTCGGCCGGTTTGGACATGACCAATGCGACGATCTTGAATTCTGACGTAGTGGGCAATGGCGGCTTCGCCGACGTTGAGCGCAACCACCGAGTTTGAATAGTGATCGCCCACACCTGACGAACAGTGGTATTCGACGACTTCGACATCGCAGCCGGGCGCTACTTCGATCTCGACATTCACTTGCGACACCGACGCACCATCGTCTGCCTCATCGATGACAAGTAACCCCAGTGGTTTCTCTGTTGCGGTGTGGATTTGAACCCGAAGACCGTCCTGCAGTAGTGCGGCATTGAGATCCGCCAAAGGCCGGTCCACAATAAACGGAGCTGCAGACTCGCTGAAGCGATCCACTTGGATGCCGGTATCTTCGTCAAAGCGCGTTGTGTCCACCAAGCCGTTCGAAATGATCAACCAGTTCGCGTCTATTGATTTGGTAAGCACTGCGATTGATTTATTTAGAGATTCGTTCGGGGTCGAGGCTGTACCGCTCGCCAACCAGCGATTGCTGATGTCTATCGCCTGGCCAAGATCTGTGTACTTCCAGTCTTCGTGTCTCGTTGTGGGAAAACCGTGCTCGTCAAGATTCGCCAAAGCGGCAGCACGGGTCGTCGACAGGGCATCGTTCGGTAGGCTGCGTACAGCCTCCCTCAGTTTTTCCATGGAAAACGCGGCCGGTTTCATGCAGTTGCAGCCTCGTGGACCCAGTCATAGCCCCTTTCTTCAAGTTCAAGTGCTAGAGACTTATCCCCTGAACGGACGATTTTGCCCTCGGAAAGGACGTGGACAAAGTCGGGCTCGATGTAGTCAAGCAGGCGTTGGTAATGTGTGACGAGAATGATCGCCCGATCCGGAGCACGCAGTGTGTTGATTCCTTCGGCAACGGCCCTTAGTGCGTCGATGTCGAGGCCGGAGTCCGTTTCATCAAGAATTGCCAGGCTGGGTTCCAACATCGCCATTTGCAGAATTTCGTTTCTTTTCTTCTCTCCACCTGAAAAGCCCTCGTTGACGCCGCGGTTCAGGAATTTCGGATCCATGCCGAGCATCGCCATTTTTTCCCGGGCGATCTTTAAGAACTCAAATGCGTCCACACTTCCGCCAATCCCTGATGTTTTCGCCTAGCATTAACTGCGGCCTTGAGCAGATACGCGTTGTTGACGCCGGGAATTTCAACTGGGTATTGGAAACCGAGGAAAATTCCCTCACGAGCGCGTTCCTCCGGCTCCAGTTCGAGCAGGTCTTTGCCCATGTAGGACACCGATCCATCCGTGACGATGTAATCGCTGTGTCCAGCAATAACCTGAGCAAGAGTACTTTTGCCCGAGCCATTCGGACCCATGATTGCGTGGACCTCACCGGCATTTACCGAGAGAGACATACCGCGAAGAATTTCTGTGTCGCCAATGCGACTTTTCAAATGGTTAATTTCGAGCATTTTTTTATTCCTAACCGACGGCGCCTTCGAGGCTGACGTTTAATAACGCCTGTGCCTCGACAGCAAATTCCATCGGCAATTCTTTAAAGACTTCTTTGCAAAAGCCGTTGACTATCATGTTGACAGCATC
>Ga0075444_10001145_pt1 | contig 16134 bp, 13 predicted proteins | sample CoawatmetaG01DNA_FD_76836 | JGI IMG/M metagenome (GOLD analysis project Ga0075444, IMG submission 76836) | Marine microbial communities from the West Antarctic Peninsula - Coastal water metaG017-DNA | ecosystem: Environmental > Aquatic > Marine > Coastal | place: Atlantic Ocean: West Antarctic... | reverse complement strand
ACAGAATACTTTTTGGCATAATAGCTTTTGCTGCAATACTTGCTTTTGCAACAATATATGAAAAAGGTTTTTTTGGTTGATTTTCAATAAACGCCTCAAAAGCAATAGAAATATCATGCGTTATAGTTGGTAATTTATCTTCTTTTGAAGAAATAGACTGAACTATAGTATCAATAATTTCATCACGTATTAATTTGTTAGATTCTTTAAACCAAAAATCTTTTATACTTACAGTTTTTTTACTTTCATGAATTCTAATTGGTGTATTTTCAAAACTTCGAAGCCACATTAGCTCATTAATTATCTTACATTTACCTAAATAAGAAGATGTAATTTCAAACTGAAGTTCACCAACAGCTCTAACAAATACTTCATAATTTTTATAAGAAATTGCTCTCATTGATTTTTTCCAAATATCAGACCTCATGACAGAATATATTGTTGATGGAACATAATTGCTCATGTGATAAATAGATCTTTCCAATGGAACGTCATGCATAATAGAATGGTCTTTTAATTTATGATAAATGACATTACCAATAACCTTCTCATCCGAAACTCTAAATGATATGGCAGACCCAGCACAGGAAACAATTTCTTGATTATTATTCATTTCTTTTACACAGGACTCTAATGCACTTGGAATAAAAAATTCATCATCTGCAATCATTATTGAATACTTGGTATCCACAACTTTAATGCTTTTGTTCAATCTCTCCATTAGAGTGCAAGGCATATGATAGTAATTGATATTAGAACCTAACGATGAAATCAAGTGTTCTTCAATTGGTATCTCAGAGCCATCAAAAACATGAACTGTTAAATCATAATTCGACCAGTAGCGCATATTTCGCAAAACGTATTTTTGCCTATTGAATGTAGGTATAACAATTGATAAGCTAGATAATACTGACATAAAGAATAAATACTATTTAACTCTTTTAAGGTATCCATCAGGCGCAACAGACAAAAGCAATTTATCCTCAATTTCTTTATCTATTTCGAAATCAGAATTTGATTTAAGAAATTCCCATACTGCAGTTTTTGGATTGTCAAGACTATTCCAGGGACGATCCTTAGATAATTCATCTGGCAAATCCTCAATTACAGTATCAAAAACTACACAATAACTATTGATTGATGTTAGTTTTGCATATGCTTCTAGTTCGGAGAGAACATGGTCATGCGTATGATTAGAATCCAGAAAAACCATGATACGAGAGTATCCTTTTGCAAATTCGTGAACTTTTGAAATAATATCATTATCTATAGAAGAGCCTTCAATAAGCTCCATTCTGCTTCTCATTGGATGAAGATTTATAGCTTCCAAATTATGTTTACGGATATCAATATCAACACCAATGACTTTTCTTTTAGGTTTTGAAGGATCAAGCATTTTTCCTTCATTGACAGCATCGCTATAATCTAACAAAGCAAGCATTGATGCACTAAAAACTATAGAACCTCCATGTGCTATACCTGTTTCAATTATTAAGTCGGGCTTAACCTTCCAAATGATTTCCTGAGTAGCAACTATGTCTTGAGGATATTGAATAATTGGTCGAGAAAGCCATTCAAAGTTATATGAATAGTTTGACTTTACTGTTTCAGTCATGAATTGATTAGCAAGATTTTTTATATTTTTTTTCATTTAATCTATATTTATTTGTTTAAAAATTAAAATAATAAAATTACACCTTACCTTTTTAATAGCACTCTTAAAAACAAAGTTCGAGTGACGGTGTATAACTTTATAAAATAGAAGTAACTATATGTTAAGTTCATCATGCTCCTGATGGGGATCAACATTTATATCAATAACTAATGTGCCCTCAGTTTTCAGAACATTTTGAATTTTTTTAGTCAGGCCAGATTCATTATCTATTGTTTCTGCTTTGAGTCCGTATGCATTAGCAATCTTAATAAAATCAGGAACAGTGTAACCAGTTGAAGCGTCGTTTCCATGAACTCGGCCATTAAACTCTCTGCGAGCTCCCATTACAATATTTCCAAAACAACGATTATTAAAAATAAATAGCTTTAAATTTACATTATTCCCAACAACAGTTTGAAGTTCTTGAATATTCATCTGGAGCCCTCCATCGCCTGTTAAAGCAATAACAGGCCTACTTTTATCTGCAAAATAAGCTCCAATACTTGCAGGAAAAGAATATCCCATTGGAGAATTACCCCATGCAGAAATAAGACGCTGGCCTTTTTTAATTTTATACCCTTGCATAACCCAAGTAAGATTAGCTCCAGCATCGGTGATAAAAATGGCATTATCAGGAGCCTCTTCAAATAATTTTCGAACAAACTTGAATGGATCTACGAAAGAGCCACTTTTGTTTTGTGCAGTTGGAAGAAAATTTTGATTTTTAAAATGAAGTACTTGATTTTTCCAGTCTGTTGTAACAAAGCTATTACCAATATGCTCAATAAGCACTGGTATAAATTCTTTAAGATCTGCATTTATTTTTACATCTGGCGTAGTAATTCCTTCTTCAAGTTCAGCAAGATCAATATCTACAGCAATTACCTTTGCTTTCTCTGCAAATTTCTTCTCATTAATAATGATTTTTGGTGTAAATCTTGAGCCTAAACAAAGAAGAAGGTCACATTCCTGAACACTTTCAACACATGAAGGACTTCCACTTTTTCCTACATTACCTATATACATCTCTATATCGTCTGAAAATATATCAGCAGCCCCCCAAGTTGATACAACAGGAAAACCTGTTTTTTGTAAAAAACTTAGAATTTTATCTTGCATATTTGAGACTCTAACTCCTCCACCTACTAAAATAATTGGCTTCTTTGCACGATGAAGATCTTTAACAACATCTTTAACAATGTCGATTAGGTTTTTTCCTGAAATATAATCTATATTTGGTGCCGAATAACCATGAAGTTTTTCTGGATTAATCATTTGACGTTGGACATTATAAGGCAAGTCAATAACTACTGGTCCAGGCCTTCCAGTTGTTGCTAAATGAACAGCTTTTTCAAAAACATATTTAACGTCTTCAGCATTAGTAAGTAATTCAGAAAACTTTGTAATTGGCTTAAGAACTGACACAACATCAGTTTCTTGAAATCCACGCTGTCGGACTTTTCGCTCTCCCTTAACATGAAACATTCCAACTTGTCCTGTAATATAAAGACAAGGAATAGAATCATAGTATGAACAGGCAATACCAGTAGCAAGATTAACAGCACCAGGCCCACTTGTAACCATTCCAACACCAAAACCTTTAATGCGAGCATAACCATCTACCATCATAGCTAACGCCTGCTCATGATTTGGAACAATATAGTTTAGTTTTTTACTTTCACCAACTTCATCAATCATTTTCATGATTGCCCCACCCTGAAGAACTGGCACAAAATCTATATTTAAATCTTCAATAAGTGATACTAGATAACTGGCAACAGAAATTTCTTTGCCTTTTAATGAATTAGTAGTCATTGGTTTTATTTATAGATACAAAAATCACGATTAATACTTCTCCATTTTTTTAATGCTTGATTAAGTCGTAATAAAGCTCAATCTAATAATTAAAAAAAATCATCTAAAAATGTTAAAAAGCAGCCATATTTAAAAAATAAAGATTTAATTTATGTTATTTAATAATGCCACTCAAAGCTTAAAAAAATGTTAATTTATATAGCGAAAAAAAGTTTATTTACTAACCTATTATTGCTATGAAAAATTTAATACCTTTGATACAAAAATTATACCTTAATAAATTTTAAGGACCTAAAATGTTTAACTTTAAAAACTTCGAAAACAGTAGAATAATGAGACATAAAACTATGTATTTTTTGCAGTATATTCTTCTACAAAAGCCATAAATCTATTAACACCCTCTTGGACATCTTCAATATTTCCACAAATAGCAATTCGTACAAAATTATCAAATTGTTTCCCAAAACTACTACCTGGCGTAGTTGCAGTGTGCTTTTCACTCAGTAATAGTTCACAAAACTCAGTATCTTTAAGGCAAGTTTGAGAGATATCAACAAATAAATAAAAAGCTGAGTCAGGTTCAATAATTTCTAAAACTGAAGAACGGCGAATAATCTTAGCTATCTCTTTTGAAGTTTTTTGATAATGAAGTTTCAATTTATCCCCATATTCTTGGAGTTGCATCAACCCAGCAAGGCAACCTAATTGGGTAAACGCAGGAGCACAAGAAAACAAAGTAGAATTTGATAATGATAGCTTTTCAGCTACTTTTTTATTTGCAATAGCGTATCCAGTTCGAAAACCAGGAATTGAAAAAATTTTAGAAAACGATGATATTACTACTAATTGAGGATAATCCAGCCCAGCCAAACTAAAAAAAGGCCTTCCAAAAGCAATACTGGCATAGGTCTCATCCGATAATAACCAAATACCTAATTCATTACACTTTTTAGCAAGATATTCAAGCACATTTTGACTGTACACCCTTCCTGTTGGATTATTAGCAGAATTAACAATAATGGCACGAGGATGAGTAGCAAGAGATTTATCAACTGCCTCTATTGATAAATCAAATCCATCCTTAACACTTAAGGGAATATCTTGAACATCTAGCCCAATATAGGAGCTAGCAGCAAGATAAGTAGGGAAAAAAGGAGAGAATAATACAATCCTATCACCTTTATCACAAACAAGGTCCATAAATTGACTTACCAGCAAATTAGCAGGACTTATGACTACCTCTTCTGATGATATTATTTTTTTTTGATTCAAGGAATATTGTCTTCCAATTTCCTCTCTCAACTCTAACAAACCAGAAGAGGATGTATAACCAGTCAATTTATTTTCAAGTGCTTTAATAGTTTCTTGAAAAATTTCCTCAGGAGGAGGCATTCGAGGACTTCCTAATTCTAAATGAAAAACTTTCTTTCCATCAAGTTCCAGTTTTTTAGCATTATCTAAAACTTTAAACATTTCCTGACCTATTAGAGCATTACCTCTTGCAGAAAATGGGAGACTATCGATATTAGTCATAGATAAAATCCTTAATATTCATAGTTAAAAAGTCGTAACTTTTACTTCAACCAAGAAGAACGAGCCATAGCGACCAAAAGATACCATAATCAAAGTTTGTAAAATCACCATTTATTTCGCCTGTTAGCTTGAATTTAAGCTAGCCTTTTTTGAATTATTTTTTAATAAAATTAAAATCTTTTTTTCAATAATTTAAACGTCTACCTGATTCTTTAAAATTTCAAGATAATTTTCAGCATCTATAGAATTTTCTTTTGGTGCCCATGATGCCATTTTTTTCCATGTATCAATTTCATATATACCTTCCATGGTTTCATAGATAATAACTTCGTCAGATATCATGACATATGTATGCCAAGTAAACGCAGGAACTTCAATAAAATCTAGCTTACCTTCCTCAAGAATAATTTTTTGAGTAATTTGACCTACTTCATTAAATAGAATGAGTGCAAATGATCCTTTAATTAGATACATTTTTTCAATTTTTTCCTTGCCAGGATGAAGATGAGGATGCATATATGAATCTTTAAGAATAAAATTAAAAACTTGATTCAAATATGCTCCTTTTTTATGAAGAATTTTAGGAGATCTGTTTCTGATTGAATTAGTTGCCAGTTCAAAATGAATTTTTAACTCATCATTAAGTAAAACTGGAACTTCACTATCTCTCATAATTATTTAATCCAAAATAAATCATCATCAATACTATTAGTCTGATGAAGAAACTCAATATGTTGAAGCCTATAAAATTCTCTCGTATTAAAAGTATCTTTAGTAAGATCACATTTTTGTAGCTCATCTATCAAATTTAAAATACCTCTCTCAACATTCCATTTACACTTAAAGCCTGGCAATGTGTTTTCAATTTTGTCAAATAAAACTTTGTAAGACCTAGTATCAATTCCATCTTGAATTTTACGATCTTTAAGTAACTCGTTTTCATTACCCTTAGATTGATCTAAATAGTTTAATTGTGAACCTTGTATATTTGAATGAATTATATTTGCAATATCAAGAACCTGGTAGTTGTCATCATTTTGGCCAACATTAAAGATTATTAATTCACCTATTTTTGGATTCCAATCTAAACATCGAAGAAAAGATTGACAAGCATCATCAATATGCAAATGCGGCCTCCAGGCCAAACCATTAGAATTAAGAGTAATTTTTTTAGTTGTAAGTGCTAGACCACACAACATATTTATAACCACATCAAACCTTATTCTTGGAGAGAGTCCATAGACGGTTCCAAATCTAAGTGCAATAGGTGTGAAATTTTCATCCGCAATTAATGAAAGACCCTCTTCAACCTGTAATTTATTAACTGAGTATGGTGTTTGTGGATTAGTAGGGCTATCCTCATTTAAAAATTCATTAGAAGCTGCCCCATAAACTGAGCAACTAGAAGGATAAAGAAACTGAATTCCAACCTTTTTACACATGGAGGCTATTTTTAATGCATAATCTCTAGTAGGGTCATATATTTGTTCAGATGACATGTGCCCAAAAGGATCATTTGAAATACCAGCTAATAAAATAACTGAATCAAATTTTTTAATATCATCTTCAACTATAAATCTAGCATCTTTTGAAATAGTGTTTTTATCATCAATTGAAGTAAGCAATCCATCCTTAAAAAAACCAGTATCAATAGTTGAGCAATTGTAGTCATGCTGTCTTAAGTAAACACTCAACCTGCTTCCTAAGTACCCTTGTGAACCAATAATTAAAACATTTTTTTTCATTTTCTATAAATAATTAAATAATATTTAAAGTGAAGGCTGATCATAGTAGGTAATACGTGTACCACCATTATCAAACTCAAAAGGGAGATGATATAAGTCTGAAAGTGCATTTTTGACCTTTTCCTGTTTTAAATTTTCAACATAAAATAACAGAAATCCTCCTCCTCCAGCTCCTAATAATTTCCCTCCAATAGCTCCATTTTCTTTTGCTATCTGATAATATTTTTCTATCTCTTTAGAAGAAATATCGCCTGTAATTTGACTCTTGATTTTCCAACCCTTATCGAGAATTTTTCCAAAATTATGCAGGTTTTTTCCTAAAGAAAAAATCTCCTTCATTGGGTCTACTAAATTCTTTAGATTTCTTAATTCAAGCATTTTATTTTGAGTTTCACGCTCTTGTGATTCAAGGATCTTACTTGCATCTCTTTTTGATTTTAGATAAAAAAGTAATAAATTGTTTTCTATATTTTTTTTAGTCAATGCCTCATAAAGCACCGGCTCGACAACTACTGTTTCATCAGGATTAAAAGTAAACACATTTAAATTGCCATACGCTGATGCAAAATGGTCTTGTTTACCCATAGATCTTCCAAGTAAATCAACCTCAATATGTGCAGCCTCTGAAGCAAGAGTATGTTTAGTAACCATTTCACCTTTTAACGCATGAAGGGCATTTACTAAACCAACAGCAAAAGCACTTGATGAACCTAAACCAGTTTGACCAGGAATATCAGTAAAGGTAGTAATTTCTATAGGAAAGTCAATTCCAAACATATTTAGTGCTTCTCTAACAATTGGATGTTCTATATCTTCGATCCTATCTTTAAACTCAACTTTACTCCAGTTAATCCTATATTTATGCTCAACAATACCAATCTGTTTTTTAACAACAACATAAATATACTTGTTAATTGAAGTACTGATAACTTGACCTGGCTCAGCAGAATAAAAAGCTCGAAGATCTGTGCCACCACCAGCAAAACTAATTCTAAAAGGAGTTCTAGTTATAATCATGCGCAATATTATAGTTAATTAATGACTTATTAAAGCCTGAATACCTAATGAAAGATTACTAAAACTGTGTAAAGGCATTTCTTCAGGCAAAAGTTTTTGCAGCTCTTCCTTATCACCTATAAAAATACTCTCACAGCCAGCATTAAAAGCTGCTTGACAGTCCCGTGGATCATCCCCTATAAAAAAAGATTTATCTAATCTAAATAACCAGTCATTTGAAGCTTGATATAGCATCCCAGGTTTAGGTTTTCGGCAATCGCAATTTTCTTCCCAGTGGTGAGGACAAAAATATATATCTATAACTTCAACACCATTATTAGCTAATTCATCTTTCATATTTTTGTGAATTTTCTCTAATTCACTTGGATGAATCATTTTCCTAGCAATACCAGCTTGATTAGTTATTACGATAAACTTAAACCCTTCTTTTGCTAATAATTTCATTGCAGAAAGAGTTTCAGGTATCCATTTGAAGCTTGACCAATTAGTTATATATTCACCACGATTAGACTTTTTATTAATAACACCATCTCTATCAATTAAAATAATTTTTTTTTGACTTAAATACTTTTCTGTTTTTTTCCAACGACTTGGATCTGAAATACTATAATAAGAACCTTCATTAATATATGAATTAATTTGTTGATGATTGCTCATTTTTTTTAAAATATCAGAAAAGCTACAGTCAGCTGATTCATAAAATTGCAAAGTTTTATTTTTCTCAATAATCATATAACCAATCTCTACATAATCAAGAAGATTAAATGCTCTCTGATTATCATATTTCGATACAACTCCAAAATTATCTAGTTTTACATTTCCTGGTGATTTTTTTGAAACCATAAAAGTTAAAGATTTATTATTTTTTTTATGTGCCGCAAAAAGTTTATCTAGTGAAAATGTAACAAAGTTGTCTGAATACATAAGTAAGAAACAATCATCATATAATTCTTTAGCTTCCCATATCCTTTTTCCAGTATCCCACTCAACTGGGCCATCAGAGTATTCAATTTGCCATCCCCAGGCCTCTCCACTTCCAAAGTAGCTTTGAATCTTCTCCCCCAGGTAACCAGTAAGAAGAATGAAACGGTTAATGCCTTCATCTTGCAATTGGTTCAACAAATACCAAAGAAAGGGTTTTTTATTGCACAAAATCATTGGTTTTGGAATTGAGTTAGTAAATGGACGTAATCTAGATCCTTTTCCACCGCACAAAATAACAGCTTGCTGAGGTTTCGTCAAACTCATTTAAACTGATCCCATGATTTTTTAATACCTTCTGAAATAGAGACCTTTGGTGACCATTTTAGTTGCTCTTTAGATGAACTTATATCTGCCCAAAAGTTAGTATTTGGCGTCATAGTTTTAGAAGTTAATTCAATCTTTTTAGATAAATTAGATGAATTAAAAACTATTTGCTCAGCATATCTACAAATCTCTAGTACTGAAATTGTTTTTCCAGTTCCCAGATTATAAATTCCAGATTTAAATGAAGAATTTGTTGCAATAGAAAATGCATCTATAACATCATCAATAAAAATATAATCGTTAGCAAATAAAGGTGTATTTATTTCTGGCAAACTTCCAGTTTTCAAATGATTTAAAATACTTGGAATTAATGATTCTTCCCTTTGACCTGGGCCATAGACATAAAATAACCTAAACCATCCTAGACAAATAGATTTTTCTTTAGCTATCGACTCAATCCATAAACGTAAAGAATGTTTTGCTAAAGTAAAATAATTACTAGGTAAAACGTCATCTGTAACTTTGCACTTACCTTTAACTCTTCCATACTCCAAACAACTGCCAGAAATTAAAATCTTTCTACAAGAAGCAATTTGAGATATAAAAGACAAAAATTGTAATGATTGATTTAAATTCAAAAGTGATTTATCTAAAGAGAAATCTGGAATATCTTGCCAAGCTAAATGGATTAAAACTTCAGGTCGAAATAATTCAATTCTATCTTTGTATGAGTCAGGAAAAGATAAGTCTGCTTCAAGCCAAATGATAGAGCTCTGGCTTTCTATTGGTGCAGATCGAACTAGACCAAGAACTTCACAACCTAACTCAGATAGTTTTTTAGATAAAGGCATACCAATAAATCCAGATGCACCAGTAATAAGAACTCTCATATTACTAACCTTGATAATTATTGATATTAAGGTCTTTTTCTGATATTACTTCTGGCTCACAAGGCCATTTTATTGAAAACATGGGATCATTATAACGAATACCAGAATATGTGTCTGGGTTAAAAGAATCACCCATATAGTAGTGAACAATTGTATTCTCTGACATCGTTAAAAATGCATTTGCACAACCCGATGGAACATGAATACTCTCTTTTAATAATGAAGATATACTTATAGCAACCCACTCATGATATGTTTTAGAATTTTTTCTTAAATCTATTACCACATTGTATAGATCTCCAGTAACACAGGATATTATTTTTGATTCTTTACTGGGTGGCTTTTGGTAGTGAAAGCCCCTTAAGGTATGTTTATTAAAATTTTCAGAAATATTGCCTTGCTTTACCCTAAAGTTTATACCTTCTTTTATAAGTTCATCTTCACAATAACTTCTATGAAATATACCTCTATTATCTTGATGCGAACTTGGTTTAATTAAATATAAGCCATGTATCTTTTGCTTTACAAATCTCATAATATATATGGCTCCCCAGGAAGTGGAATAATAAACTTACCTTTATATCCTGATAATCTTAACTCTTCTATAATTTCATCCTTAAAATTCCAAGCAAGCAAAAGAATTATATTTGACTCTTTGATCAACCTTAAACCATCTTCAAAAGAGACTATTGGAATATTTGAACCTGCTGTCATAAGTCCTTGCTTCAAAGGATTTTTATCTATAACAGCAGAAATATGTTCGGAACAAATTCCACAATAATTTAATAGAGTAGAGCTTCTAGCTGAAGCTCCATAAGCAACTATTTTTCCATGATTTTTTACCTGATTTAAAACTATATCTGTAAGTTGGCTTGCATGACTTTTGGCATTTTTTGAAAATTCAATCCAGCTGGTTTTTTGATTATATAGAATTTCAATTTCACTATTTTTTGCTTCATAAAATACATCAGATTTATCTCTGTTATCTTTTGAGAAGTAGACAACCCATGAGCCTCCACTAATTGGACTGAGTGATACATCAAAAATGTAAAGACCATGTTTTATTAGAAGAGCTTCAATTGAGGTAAGGGTATAGTAGAATAAATGTTCATGATAAATATAATCATAATGCAATTCTTTAAGCAATAATCCAGCATTATGGAATTCTATAATCCCAATTGCATCTTTGGATAGAAGGGTCTCTATTCCAGCAATAACTGAGTGTATCTCCTTAACATGAGGTATTACATTTCTTGCATATACAAGGCTAGCAGGCCCATTATCGCTTAATAATTTTTCAGCTAATTCGTGAGTGAAGAAGTTTGCTTGAGTTGGAACGCCCTGTTTTGATGCAATTTTAGCAATATTGATTGCTGGATCAATACCTAATACTTTACAACCTAATTTTTGAAATTGCTTAAGAAAAGTTCCGTCATTACTTGCTATTTCAACAATAAAAAGGTCCTTAATATTTGAATTAAAATGTTTTAAAGCTTTTTCAGAAAAATCCTTACTATAATTAAGAGCAGTTTCAGAAGTGCCTGTTATCCATAGATATTCACTAAATAGATAATCAGGATCAACGTCTTCACCTAATTGAACAGTAGAGCAAGCCTCACAAAACATTAGCCTCAAGGGAACAGATTCAGGCCTAGTCGACTCATATAGGCTGTTAGCAGGAGGTTGACTTCCTAAGTCCATAACCTCAGTAATTTCATTGGATTCACAAATCCTACATGTACTTATTGTTTGAAAAATATCACTCACAACTTATCCTTATTTTTTAATTTATAATATTAATAACTCTAAATGATGGGTCCAAAAAATCATTTTTATAAAGGTGTTTCAATTGTTTCAATCTGATAGTTTCTCGACCTCTAAATTGATCTTCTGTAAAACCAATACGATCAAAAAAATTCACAAGCTCTTTACCGCCAAGATCAAGGCTCCATTCTGGTGCATAATACCCTTTTAACTCAGAAAGTATTCTATCAAAACTCACTCTATATGTTCTTGGATCAGTATGTTCGCCTGTAAAAATCAACTCACTACCTGGAACCGCATTTTGTGCGGCTTCAGCTATATCTCTAACTGTAAAGTTTCCATTAGAAACACCAACATTAAAAGCTCTTCCCGAAACTATCGACGCAGGTGCCTCTAACCCTGCAATGAATGCAGAGCAAACATCTCTTACATGAACAATAGGCCTCCAAGGAGTTCCATCACTCATAATTTCAATTCTTCCAGTAGTATATGCACAAGCGACAAGATTGTTAAATACTATATCGCTTCTTAATCTTGGACTAGCTCCAAAAACTGTTGATGGTCTTAAACTAGTTACAACAAAATTATCAGTCGATAATTGATGCAAATGTTGCTCAGCTTTCCACTTTGCAATTGCATAAGCAGTAACAGGATTTTTCTCACTATCGTCTTCATCTAGTTCATAATCAGTATTAGAAACCCCATACATACTTTGTGAGGAAGCATAAACAAATCTTGATACTCCAGCAGTTTTTGCTAATTCAGCAAGACGCATTGTAGCCTGATAGTTAATCTCTTCAGTTAGTTTAGGGGAAAATTCACCTAGAGGATCATTAGACAGACCAGCTAAATGAATTATTCCCTCCACACCTTCTAAGTCATCTAGAGAAAGGTCACGGATATCTTTTGTTATTTTTGTATAGTTATCATCAAAATCTTCTAGTAAATTTTTTGCAAAGTATCCAGAATCATAACCAATAACCATATATTTCTTTGCTTCTAGCATTGGAATAAGAACCGAACCTATATACCCTCTATCACCTGTTACCATTATTTTCATAATTTTTCCATTTTTAATTTATTTTTTAGAGGATATTTTTTTTACTCATTAACTCAAAATATTCATTAAAAAATATCATTTTTTTCATTTCTAATAACTTCTAAGGGATTTTTCTTAACTAATTTGCTTTTACTAATAACCTCAACTACATAATCACATTGCTTTAATGTTGTTAATCTATGAGCTATTATTAATATTGTTAAATTTTTTCCTAAAGAGCCAATTGAATCCATGACAAATTTTTCAGTTACAGTATCAAGAGAGCTTGTAGCTTCATCAAAAATTAGCACATTTGCATCCCTATATAGTGCTCTCGCAATACCTATTCTTTGGCGTTGCCCGCCAGAGAGTTTAATTCCTTGCTCACCAACAAAGGTCTCATAACCATCCTTTAAACTTTCAATTATTTCAGATATTTGCGCTTGTTTTGCTACTGATTTAATTTTTTCATAATCAATCTCATCTTTTGAAATTCCAAAAGCTATATTGTCAGTTATGCTACTATCTGATAGATAGACATTTTGTGGAACATGAGCAATATTAGATTGCCATGGCCTTCTGTTACTCTCATCAATTATTTTATTATCAATCAATATTTCTCCTTCTGTTGGATAAAGAAGACCCATAATGATATCAAGTAACGTAGTTTTTCCACACCCCGTTTCACCAATGAAACCTACCGTTGAACCTTTAGTAATCTTTAAATTAATATTTTTAAATATCATAGGTGTATCTGTCGAATACTGAAAACCTAAGTTTTGTAACTCTATTGCTTTCTCAAAGGGCATTTGCTCTTCTGGTGGTTGGCCAACAAAATTTGGTAACTTTTGATTAAGTATTTTTAATAAATCAGTTAAAGATGCTTGAGAGCCTTTAAGCTTACTATAAGCATCATATGATTGCTGCATTGAAGGAAGAAGGCGTTGAGCCCCCAATGCTAAAGCACCTAAAGTGGGTATTACATATTCAAAACCACGACTAGTCAATGTCAAAGAGTATGCTAATATTGCTATTAATGACATTCCTAAAGCTTCCATAATAAAGCGTGGACTAGATGCAATGAAAGTATTATCTCCTAGAGCTTTTCTCAATGGAATATCCGAATCTTTATAGATTTTACAAAAGAAATCTTGAGAGCCATCAATTAATACGTCTCTAATACCACCTAGACCTTCTTGAAGTGATTTAATTAATTGAGTTGAATAATGTGCAACATTTCCACTATTATGTCTAAGTTGTTTATGAGTAAGTTTAATTACCGCTAGATAAAGAAGCCCAAACAAACAAAATGCTGATATTGATGTCACAACATCAACAAACATTAAAGCAGCAACTATTCCTGCCATTAATAGAATTGAGCTCGATATCACTAACAATGGCTGAATAACTCCTCCTGTAATGGTATTTACCTTGAGAACAACTCCATTAATTAATTCACTACTATTTTGATTGGCATGATAAGAGTAGCTCTGATAGAGTGTTCGTTGATATACATTCATTCCTAGATCATGTCCTACATCATGAGAAAAACGTATCGTTACATATACAAGAAAACCTCTAATAATCCCTGAAAAAATAACTGCAATAATAAAAAATATAGTAAAAGGTAACAATAATTGGTCTGGAGAATTAATCCCAAAGTAGTTAATTATTGGAGAGAAAAAATGACTCTGATAGAGTGCCTCAGGTGTTGTCAATGCACCTAAAAATGGAATTACTAAGCCAATACTAGCAACTTCAGCGAAAGAACCAAAAATCATGAGAATACCAATAAAACTTAACTGGGTTTTTCTTTTACTAGTTAGATATGATAATAATTCTTTTGTTTGAAGAAATTCTAAACTATGCTTCATTAGCTATTCCCTTCCATAAATATCTTCATAACGAGTAATATCATCTTCGCCTAGATAAGAACCACTTTGAACCTCAATAATCTCTAAAGGTTTTGTAGTTTTATTTTCAAGAGAATGTTTTACACCTAATGGAATATAAGTTGATTCACCTTTATTAAGGGTTAAAACCTCCTTTCCATTAATTACATTAGCCCTGCCACTTACTACCACCCAATGCTCTGCACGTTGTTGATGAGCCTGAAGAGAAAGTTTAGATTTGGGATTTATATGTAATCTTTTCACTTGAAAATTTTCACCAGACTCAATAGAATCATACCAGCCCCAAGGCCTATAAACCTTTCGATGAGAGTACTGCTCATCTCTATTTTTCTCTTCAAGTTGATCTAAGATTTTATTTACTTCTTCTGTTTTATCTTTACTTGCAATAAGTGTTGCATTTGGTGTGTCTACAATAACTAAGTTTTTTATACCAATAGTTGCTACCAAGTGGTGATTAGCATTTATATATGTGTTGGAAGTTTCAGCAGTGAATACATCACCATGAATCACATTACCATCAATATCGCTAACTCCAATTTCATGAAGGGCAGACCATGAACCTATATCACTCCAATTTAAGTCTAATGGGACAACAACCACATTACTACTTTTTTCCATAAGTGCATAATCAATAGAATCACTTGGAGACGAAGTAAATGATTGAGCCTCAAGATGAATAAAGTCGAGGTCTTTTGTTGCATTATCTAAAGATTCTTTAACTGATTTAACAATCTCTGATGAATGAATTTTAAGTTCATCAATAAGGGTTTTAGCTTGAAACATAAACATTCCACAGTTCCATAGGAAGTTACCATTTTCAATGAATGACTGTGCGGTTTGCAGGTCTGGTTTTTCAACGAACTTTTCAACATTAAATACACCTCTTGAGGTCTCACCAGATAATTTGATATAACCATAGCCTGTATGAGCATATTTGGGGACAACACCAAAGGTTACTAGTTTGCCATCTTTTGCTTGTTTTATAGCTAGCCTAATCGACTTTTGAAACTTTTCAACATCTTGAATAACATGATCAGTAGATAAAATTATTAATATAGAATTATCTGATTGCATTAAAGATTGAAACGCTGCAGCAGCAATAGCAGGTGCTGTATTTCTACCAACCGGTTCAAGTATTATTGTTGGGTTTTCAATATTTATTTGTTTGCACTGTTCTGAAACAATGAAACGATGGTCGTTATTGCAGATAATGATTGGGTTGGCAAGATTGTCTAATCCTTCTAAGCGCAGAATAGTTTCTTGCAGCATCGTACTTTTACCCATTAAAGATAAATATTGCTTAGGATGGTCTTTGCGAGATAATGGCCAAAGACGAGTGCCAGAACCACCAGATAAAATAACTGGTATTACTTTCATTATATTAGTTTCTCCACATACAAGTTACTCACCAGACGCTCTGGTTTTTTTCAAATACTCTTGCAGTTTTTCGTATTTTGTCACTTACAATCTTCCATCTACTTCATCAGCTTTTAACAAATACTTTAAATCATAAATT
>Ga0075444_10001142_pt1 | contig 16157 bp, 13 predicted proteins | sample CoawatmetaG01DNA_FD_76836 | JGI IMG/M metagenome (GOLD analysis project Ga0075444, IMG submission 76836) | Marine microbial communities from the West Antarctic Peninsula - Coastal water metaG017-DNA | ecosystem: Environmental > Aquatic > Marine > Coastal | place: Atlantic Ocean: West Antarctic... | reverse complement strand
GGTCGCCCCATGTCTGTCGATGACCCGGCATCCTGGTTGAACCGCCTCGAATGGCCGCTGGCGGTCGCCCTGGCGATCCCCCTGGGTCTGGCCCCCTTCCCGATGCTCGCCTTCGCCGTCTGGCTCGTGCGCCGCACCCCGAAGACCGCAGACGGGGAGACGGTCGGCCGGACCTTCAACGGCGGAGCGGTCCTCCTGTTCGTGGCTCTGGTGGGCGCCTTGAGCCTCGTCGCCGAACTGCTTATCCGCTGGTTAGGCGCCCCGGGCGCCCTGATTGGCGCGGCGGTGATGAGGCTCGCCGACGCGCATGCGGCCTTGGTGTCCATGGCCGCCCTTGCGGCGGGCGAGCGGATCGCCGTGGCTGCGTCTGCGATCGGGGTGGTCCTGACGCTGACCACCAACATGGCGGTAAAGGTCCCGACAGCGTTTATGACCGGGGGCCGGGCCTACGGGCGCCAGGTGACCATTGGCGTCCTGCTGCTGGTCGCGGGGTTGTGGGTCGGCGGCCTAGTGGCCGTCCTGACCGGCGAAGCCGGGGGGCTCTCGATGGGCAGGCGCCTTTGACCCGCGACCCGCCGTCAGGCCCGCCAACACCAGAGACCGAGGCGACCTGCACGAACGGGCCGGCGCGTACGGCGGTAGAATAGCTGCTTGGCAAGCATGTTGCCGGCCCCGATGTCTAGAAACAGTATACTAGCCTACTCTGCGGCCTCTGCGGCGAGATAGGTCTCGTCGAACGCAGCCCGGTTCAGCGCCACATACTCCTTGTCCGGGCGCGGGCCACCGGATTGCTGCCGACGGCGGCGAGGTCAGAACTCTTTGCCGGGCCAGCGCCCTGGTCGCCGCAATCGATCGGCGGACGTGACCGGCGGACGTAGCCGAACGGGCGCACAGCTCGGCACCGAGCTATAGGCCGAGCAATGCAGCGGCTGCCACGGCGCCTCTGGTCACGGCCCGACGCCAAGGCGCTCAATCCGCCGCCCATCGCGTTCGTTCATCGCGGGCGAGCAGACCAGTGTACCGTCTTCGGTCTCTTCCAGGTGCTCAGCCAGGGGCTCGACGGCGGCGCTCGTCCAGGCCCCTGGAGAACCACGCGCCAGTGAGCTTGTCGCATACCTTCGGCGGCATCCGATGGCCGTGTCGCCCAAATCCGCCAGAAGCCTCGCGATCACCCGCAACCAGCTGGCCCAAAATCTTGGCCGCCTATCGCGGAGGAGATCGTGTTGGCGCCGAGAAGTTGGCCCTCGCGGCTTATCTCGCCGGCTTCAAGCCGGTCGAGCCCGCCCTGATCCGGGTCGTCGTGATGTTCGCGGCCTTCCGGCTGAACGACCGTCGGTCGTCGGCTGAGCCACACTGCCCTTGATCAAGGTCAAAGCGCACATCTCACCGACCGTTAGCCTCCAATCGATCTTGCGACGCATTCCGCGCCGCGAGTTGAGGTGGAGCGCTCCCATGTTGTTGAAGACGCGTATTCTCGCGGTCGGCGCGGTCGCAACCGTTCTGGCCACGGCCGGTCTGGCCCAGGCCCAGCCCTCCTCCGCGCCGCCCGCGCAGCCCAACGCGGGCTACGGCTATGGCTGCCCCGGCATGGGCTACGGCATGATGGGCCCTGGCATGATGGGGATGATGGGTCCCGGTATGATGGGTTCCGGCGGCCGGGGCATGATGATGGGTCCTGGGATGATGGGCCATGGCTCTGCTCCGTCGACGAACTTGAACCTGACCACCAATGACGTCCGGACCTACCTGGACCGCTGGGTCGCGATGAACGGCAACCCCCGCATCAAGGTCGGAACCGTGACCCAGCGCGACGCCAACACCATCGTCGGCGATATCGTCACGACCGAAGGCGGTGCGCTAGTACAGCGCTTCGCCTTCGACCGCAACACCGGCACCCTGCAGAACGTGCAGTGACGCCATGTGGTGCGACGAATCCATGCTAGGCTGGGGCATCCCGATGTTCGGACTCCTTCCGCTCCTCTTCCTCATCGCTTTGGTCGTCGGTGGAGTGATGCTCGCCCGCAGTATGGGGCGGTCGCGCGAGAGCGGAGCGGTTCGCCCACCCGGCGCCCTCGGCCTGCTCGACGCGCGCTATGCGCGCGGCGAGATCGGTCGTGACGAATACCTGCAGGCGCGGGCCGACCTCGGCGCCGCCCCGCCAAGCCCGGGAGCAAACGGGTGACCTACTATTTCGCCAAGACGCTGCCCCTGGGTTTCGATGCGGCGGTGGAGCGGACGATCGAAGCCCTGAAGTCGGAAGGCTTCGGCGTGATCACCGAGATCGACGTCAAGAAGACCTTCCAGGCCAAGCTCGGCGTCGACTTCCGCGACTACCGCATCCTCGGCGCCTGCAATCCGCAATTGGCGCATGAGGCGCTGGGTCTGGAGGACAAGGTGGGGACCATGTTGCCCTGCAACGTGGTCGTCCAGGATGTCGGCGGTGGACGCAGCGAAGTTGCCGCCATCGATCCGGTGGCCTCCATGCAGGCGATCGGGAACGTCGCGCTCCTCAAGGCGGCTGAGAAAGTCCGCGCCAAGCTCAAGCGCGTCATCGATCAGCTCTAGGCTGATGCATCCGCAAGAGGGAGGTAGACGGCGATGAAGCGCGAAAAACCAGTCAAGACCAAGGCGGACAAGGTCGAACGCACGGCGGCGCCCGGGGACTTCGTGGAGGAGGCCGGCGTGGAATCGTTCCCGGCCAGCGACCCTCCACCCTGGACCGGCGGCGAGGGCCAGGAATGCCGGCAGACCGAGCGCGAGCGGAAGCGCTAATCTCCTGATCTTGAATCGCGACTTCTCGGGCTCTGAAGGTGATCATCGAGGCCTAGTTTAGAAGAGGTCAAATGGTGCATCACAGCGCCGGGACCGCCGACTTTCCGGGAGCGGGGGGCGCATCGATTGCGTGGAATCATCGACGAGGACTCGCGAGTGCGGACGGATCGCCCCGAAGGGCCGCGACCTGGATGGGCGTGCCTCGCCATCGTCCTGTTGCTGGGCGGCTGCGCACTCGCACCTGAGCCTGCGCGCCTGGCCTTGCCTGTGGCCGCGACCTATCCCGTGGACGCCGGGATATCCGGCTCGATCGCCGGCGTGGGCTGGCGGAACTTCTTCCCCGAGCCACAGCTTCAGACCCTGATCGCCGAAGCGCTGGTGAACAATCGCGACCTCAGGGTCGCCTCGAACCGCGTCGAGGAGGCAAGAGCCGCTCTCAACATCCGCGAGGGGGCGCTCTACCCGCAAGTGGACGCCGTCGCGACCGGGACGCGAGGGCGCACGCCGGCCGACCTGTCGCTCACCGGGCAGGCTTCGACCACGAGCGTCTATCGGTCGTTCCTGAGCGCGGGATGGGAGCTGGATTTCTGGGGCCGTCTGCGCAGCCTCCGAGCGGCGGCTCTGCAGCGCTACCTTGCCACCGAAGAGGGGCGGCGCGGGGTCGCGACCAGCCTGATCGCGCAGGTTGCGAGCAGCTACCTGCTGGAACGCGAGCACGCTGAACGGATCGCCCTTGCCCGCCGCACGGTCACCTCGCGAGCAGACTCGCTACGGATCCTGCGCCGGCGCTATGAGGTCGGATCGGGATCAAACTTCGAGGTGACCCAGGCCCGGACGCTGCTCGCCCAGGCGCAGTCGGCGGCGACGAGCCTCGAGCTGGATCGCGCGGTGAACCGCAACGCGCTGGCCGTGTTGGTCGGCCATCCGATCACCTTCACAGCGCCGCCGCTTCCGCTCGATGAGGCGAGCGAAGGCGCGCCGCTACCTGCAGGACTGCCCTCGGATCTGTTGATCCACCGACCTGACGTCATCGCGGCGGAACACCGCCTGCAGGCCGCAGGCGCCGACATCGGCGCGGCCCGGGCCGCATTCTTCCCCAACATCAGCCTGACGGGGAGCTTCGGGACGGCGAGCAGCCAGCTCGAAGGGCTTTTCAAGAACGGGGCTGCGGCCTGGAGCTTCAGCCCCACGCTTGTCCTGCCGATCTTCACCGGCGGCCAGAACCGGGCCAACCTCGACTTGGCCACGGCGCGCCGCAGCATCGCCGTCGCGGAGTATGAACGCACGATCCAGGAGGCCTTTCGTGACGTTGCCGATGCTCTGGTCGGCCGGCGGCAGACTGCGGAGCAGATTGCGACGACGGAGGAAACCCTGACCGCGCTGACGGAGCGAGCCCGCCTGGCCCAGCTGCGCTTTGACAATGGACGCTCAGCCTATCTCGAGGTGCTCGAGGCGCAGCGCGACCTGTTCCAGACGGAACAATCGCTGATCCAGCTCCGCCGCATATATCTGGCGAGCGGCGTCGCGCTCTATGCCGCCGTGGGCGGCGGCCTCGCGGATGACCCTGTGTTCTCGACGACCACGCGATCCGCCCAGGAGCTCCCTCAATGAAGGCCGGCAGGTTCTCTCTTTTGCGCGGCGGCGTGGTCGCCATCGTCCTGGTGGGCGCGGCCCTCGTCGCCTGGCAGCTACTGCGGCCGCGCGAGCTCCCGGCGGGCATCGTCAGCGGCAATGGTCGGATCGAGGCCACCGACATCGACGTGGCGGCGAAGGCTCCCGGCCGCGTCCGCGATATCCTGGTCGATGAGGGTGATCTCGTGAAGGCGGGTCAGATCATTGCGCACATCGACACCGAAGTGCTGCAGGCCCAGCGCGAAGAGGCTCAGGCCCGGGTGCAGCAGGCGGTCAACGCCGTCGAGATCGCTGACAGTCAGGTCGTGCAGAGATTGAGCGAGCGCAACGCGGCCCTGGCCGTAACCCGGCAGCGGCAGGCGGAGCTGAACGCCGCGGGCCGCCGCCTCGCCCGATCCGCGACTCTGTCCCGCGAGGGCGCCACCGCCGTCCAGGAGCGTGATGACGACCAGGCGCGGGTCGAGGGGGCGCAGGCCGCCGTGGAGGCGGCGAAGGCGCAGTTGGCGGCGGTCGATGCCGCGATAGCCTCGGCGCGGGCCCAGGTGGTCGGCGCACGGTCCAACGCCGACGCCGCGCGGGCCACCTTGCGCCGGGTGCAAGCCGATATCTCCGACAGCGACCTGAAGGCGCCCCGCGATGGGCGCGTGCAGTTCCGCGTCGTTCAGCCAGGGGAAGTGGTGGCCGGCGGCGGGCGGGTGTTGAACCTGGTCAGCCTCTCGGACGTCTACATGACCTTCTTCCTGCCCGAGACCGTCGCCGGCCGCGTGGCTCTGGGTTCGGAGGTCCGGATCGTCCTCGATGCGGCGCCCGAATACGTGTTCCCGGCGAAGGTCTCATTCGTCGCCGACGTCGCTCAGTTCACGCCGAAGACGGTCGAGACGGAGAGTGAGCGCCAGAAGCTGATGTTCCGCGTGAGGGCGCGGATCGACCCCGATCTGCTTCGGCGCAACCTGCATCAGGTGAAGGGCGGGCTGCCGGGTACGGCCTATGTGCGGGTGGATCCGGGGGCGGCATGGCCCGCCAAATTGGCGCTCAGGACCCCGCAATGAACACCCCGGGCGCGCCGCCGGCGGCGGAACCGGTCGCCCGCCTTGCCGGGGTCGGGTTGCGCTACGGCAAGACCCGGGCGCTCGACGGCATCGATCTGGAAGTCCCGGCCGGCCGGATGGTGGCCCTGATCGGGCCGGACGGGGTCGGCAAGTCGAGCCTCTTCTCGCTGATCGCCGGCGCGCGGATCATCCAGGACGGACGGGTCGACGTGCTCGGCGGAGACATGGCCGACCGACGCCATCGCGACCGGGTGGGTCCGCGGATCGCCTATATGCCGCAGGGTCTGGGCAGGAACCTGTATCCATCCCTGTCGGTCGGCGAGAATCTCGACTTCTTCGGGCGGCTGTTCGCGCAGAGCGCGGTGGAGCGCGCGGCCCGGATCTCGGACCTTCTCGAAAGCACAGGTCTCGCCCCGTTTCGGGATCGCCCGGTCGGCAAACTCTCCGGAGGCATGAAACAGAAGCTCGGCCTCTGCTGCGCGCTCATTCATGACCCGGACCTCCTGTTGCTGGACGAACCCACGACCGGCGTCGATCCGCTGTCGCGGGCGCAGTTCTGGGAGCTGATCGACCGCATCCGCGCCGGCCGGCCCGGCATGAGCGTGCTCATATCGACGGCGTACATGGAGGAGGCGGAGCGATTCGACTGGCTGGTGGCGATGGACGCAGGCCGCATCCTGGCCACGGGCGCGCCGGCCGACCTCTACCGGCTGACCGGAAAGCCGGATCTGGAGCAGGCGTTCATCGCGCTGCTGCCGGAAGCGCGGCGCCGCGACCACCACGCCGTGGTCATCCCGCCGCGACCCGCGGACGGTGTCGAGGATGTCGCCATCAAGGCCAAGGATCTCACCTTGCGATTCGGCGACTTCACGGCCGTGGATCACGTCGATTTCGAGATCCAGCGGGGCGAAATTTTCGGCTTCCTGGGCTCGAACGGCTGCGGCAAGTCGACGACGATGAAGATGCTGACCGGGCTGCTGCCGCCCAGCGAGGGCCAGGCCTGGCTCTTCGGACGGCCGATCGACAGCGGCGACATCTCCACGCGTCGGCGGGTGGGCTACATGTCCCAGGCCTTCTCGCTCTATTCGGAGCTCACCGTCCGGCAGAACCTCGAACTGCACGCCCACCTGTTCCACGTGCCGGCCGATGAGGTCGCCGCGCGGGTCGACGAGATGGCGGGGCGCTTCGGCCTGGCCGACCTGATGGACACCTTGCCGAAGTCGCTACCGCTCGGCCATCGTCAGCGCCTCTCGCTGGCCGTGGCCATGATCCACAAGCCGGAGATACTGATCCTCGACGAGCCGACCTCGGGCGTCGATCCCATCGCGCGCGACCAGTTCTGGCAAAGCCTCATCGACCTCTCGCGGAACGATCGGGTCACCATCTTCATCTCCACGCACTTCATGAACGAAGCCGAACGCTGCGACCGCATCTCGCTCATGCATGCCGGCAAGGTGCTGGTCAGCGAGGCGCCGGCCCGAATTGTGGCGAATGCAGGGACCGCCACGCTCGAGGAGGCCTTCATCGTTCACTTGCGGGCTGCGTCGGGCGAGAGCCTGTCGGCCCCTCCCGCGCCGCCCCGTCCCGCGACAGCCGCTCCAGCCCAGTCCGCGCCAGCCGAGCGCGTCGGCGCACAGCGGCGCTTCAATCCGCAGCGAATGCTGAGCTACGCTCACCGCGAGACGCTCGAACTGAGAAGAGACCCGATCCGCGCCACGCTGGCCCTACTCGGTACGGTCATCCTCATGCTTACCATGGGGTATGGGATCAGCATGGATGTGGAGGATCTGCCTTACGCGATCCTCGACCGGGACGGCACCACCCTCAGCCAGAACTACGCGCTCAACCTTGCCGGCTCCCGGTACTTCGTGGAGCGCGCGCCGCTGCAGAGCTATGGGGAGCTGGATCGGCGGATGCGCTCGGGCGAGTTGAGTCTGGCCCTCGAGATTCCCCCGGGCTTCGCCAAGGACGTGCGCCGGGGCGAACCCGTGGAGATTGGCGCTTGGGTCGACGGCTCCATGCCGCAGCGCGCCGAGACGGCGCAGGGCTACCTCGGGGCGCTACACATGCAATGGTTGGGCGATACAGCCATGCGGGAGACCGGCGCGCGTCCATCCGCCGGGTTGATCACCATCGAGCCGCGGTTTCGCTACAACCCCGACCTGAAGAGTCGGGTGGCGATCGCACCGGCGCTGATTCCCCTCCTGCTCCTGCTTATCCCAGCCATTCTGACCGCGGTCAGCGTGGTGCGCGAGAAGGAGCTCGGCTCGATCATCAACTTCTACGTCACCCCGATCACGCGGCTCGAATTCCTGATCGGCAAGCAGTTGCCCTACGTCGCCCTGGCGATGCTGAACTATGTGCTGCTGGTGTTGACGGCCATATTCGTCTTCCGCGTGCCGATCACGGGCGACGTCCTTGCGATGACGGTGGGGGCGTTGCTCTATGCGTTCTGCGCCACCACGTTCGGCCTGATCTTCTCCATCTTCACGCGCAGCCAGGTCGCCGCCCTTTTCGGAACCGCGGTCGGGACGATCCTCCCGGCGGTCGAGTTCTCTGGGTTTAGCAACCCGGTCTCGTCCCTGGAAGGCGTCGGCGCCTTTGTCGGCCGGGTCTATCCCACCACCCATTTCATCACGATCACTCGCGGCGTCTTCGCCAAAGGTCTGGGCTTCACCGACCTCTACCTGCCGTTGCTGGCCCTGGCGGCCGCCTTCCCGATCCTGCTCACGGCATGCGTATTGATGCTCCGGAAACAGGAGCGCTAGATGCACGCGTCAAACATCCTGCGGCTGGGCGTCAAGGAATTGCGCAGCCTCTGGCGCGACCCGATGATGCTTGTCTTCATCGTCTATGCCTTTTCGCTCGCCATCTATATTGGGGCGACGGCCCTGCCGGAAACGCTGAACAAGGCGCCGATCGCGATCATCGACGAAGATCAGTCGGCCTTGTCGGCCAGGATCGCGAGCGCCTTCTACCCGCCGTCTTTCACGCCTCCGGCGATGATCGGGCGCAAGGAGATGGACCCCGCGCTCGACGCGGGACGCTACACCTTCGCACTGAACATTCCGCCCAACTTCCAGCGCGACCTTCTGGCGGGGCGCCAGCCGACCATCCAGCTGAACGTCGACGCCACCCGGATGAGCCAAGCGTTCACCGGCAACGCCTATATCCAGCAGATCCTGCACGGAGAGGTCTCCGAATTCGTCCGGCGCTATCGCGGCGCTGCGGAGTCTCCCGTGACGCTGGCGGTGCGGGCGCGATTCAATCCGACGCTCAACGAGAGCTGGTTCGGCGGGGTGATGGAAGTCGTCAACAGTATCACCATGCTCTCGATCGTGCTGACCGGCGCGGCGCTGATCCGCGAGCGCGAACACGGTACCGTCGAACATCTTCTGGTGATGCCCGTGACACCGTTCGAGATCATGGCGAGCAAGGTCTGGGCGATGGGCCTCGTGGTGTGGCTCGCCAGCGCTTTCGCCGTCCTGGTCGTCGTCAGAGGGGTGCTCGGAGTCACGATCCAGGGATCGATCCCGCTCTTCATGCTCGCGGCGGCGCTTCAGGTGTTCGCGACGACCTCCATGGGCATCCTCCTCGGCACTCTCGCACGCTCGATGCAGCAGTTCGCCTTGCTGCTCATGCTTGTCCTCTTACCGCTTGAACTCCTATCGGGGGGGGTGACGCCGCGCGAGGCCATGCCCGACGCCGTGCAATTCATCATGCAGGCCGCCCCCACGACGCACTTCGTGAAGCTGTCCCAGGGAATCCTGTATCGCGGCGCCGGCCTGGACGTGGTCTGGCCCCAGTTCCTCGCGATCGCCATCATCGGCTCGATCTTCTTCGGCATCGCGCTCGCTCGATTTCGCCGCACGATCGGGACCATGGCTTAGGGTGTCGGATCGCCGTCCGCGGGTGTCGGCGGTCGGCAGTAGTCGGGCCATCGTGTGCGCCACGGGCTCTAGCCTTGACCGCCTGCTACAGTCTTCGCGCTGGAGCGCACAACGTCAGCACGGCGGTGATCAAGATCAATGCCTTTTGCCTGTAGGGGCCCCTATTTGACTGGTGAGTCATTTGGCGGACGAGATGGAGCCGATCGCATGGAACCTGGAATGGCTCAGAGAGGCGATGAGCCTGCCCCTCCCAACAGCTACGATCGGATGGTGCGCGCGGCGATCGGCAAGCACACCCTGGGCGTCTCGCCGGCGGCGCTGGCGTTGGCCTGGGCCGACTGGGCCCTGCATCTCGCAGGCTCCCCCGGAAAGCGCGAGCAGCTTGCAGAAAAGGCCGTGCGCAAGACCGTCCGCCTCGCCGCCTGGATGGGGCATGCCGCCGGCGATGCGCAGACGCCGCCTTGTATCGAGCCCCTGCCCCAGGACACCCGTTTCCGTGGCGAGGCTTGGCGTCGTTGGCCGTTCAACCTGATCTACCAGGCCTTCCTGCTGAACCAGCAGTGGTGGGATAGCGCCACCCACGGCGTGGGCGGGGTCTCCGTGCACCATGAGAACGTGGTCGCCTTTACGGCTCGCCAGATGCTCGACGTGATCTCGCCGGCGAACTTCATCGTCACCAATCCTGAAGTTCTCGCGGCCACCGCCGAGACCGGCGGCGCCAATCTCGTCCGGGGGGTGACAAATCTCTGGGAGGACTGGGAGCGCGCGCTCGGCGGCAAGCCGCCGATCGGCGCGGAGGCCTTCACGCCCGGCCGCCAGGTCGCCGTCACGCCGGGACAGGTAGTCTACCGCAACCATCTGATCGAGCTGATCCAGTACACGCCGACGACGCAGGACGTCCAGGCCGAGCCGATCCTGATCACGCCGGCCTGGATCATGAAGTACTACATTCTCGACCTTTCGCCGGAGAACTCCCTGGTCCGCTACCTTGTGGAGCGGGGCCACACGGTCTTCATGATCTCCTGGCGCAATCCGACCGCCATGGATCGCGACATCGGCCTGGAAGACTATCTGCGCTTGGGCGTGCTCGACGCCCTGGACGCGATCGCTGTCATTGCGCCCGGGCGCAAGGTCGACGCCGTGGGCTATTGCCTGGGCGGCACGCTGCTCGCCATCGCCGCCGCCTATCTGGCGCGGGAGGGTCAGGACCGGCTCAACTCCGTGACCCTGCTCGCCGCCCAGACCGACTTCTGCGAGCCGGGGGAGCTCTCTCTCTATATCGACGAGAGCCAGCTCGACTTTCTGGAATCCATCATGTGGGACCAGGGATATCTCGACAGCCACCAGATGGCGGGCGCCTTCCAGCTTCTGCGTTCGAACGACCTGATCTGGTCGCGGGTCGTGCACGAGTATCTGATGGGCCGCCGGCCGGCGATGTCTGACCTGATGGCCTGGAACGCCGACACCACACGCATGCCCTTCCGCATGCACAGCGAGTACTTGCGCAAGCTCTTCCTTGAGAACCAGCTGTTCGAAGGGCGCTATCAGCTCGGCGGCCGACCGGTCAACCTGGCGGACATCCGCGCGCCGATCTTCTGCGTCGGAACCGAACGGGACCACGTCGCGCCCTGGCGGTCCGTGTTCAAGATCCATCTCGTCAGCAAGGCCGAGGTGACCTTTGTGCTGACGAGCGGTGGCCACAACGCCGGCATTGTCAGCGAGCCCGGCCATCCGGGCCGACACTTCCGGATCGCCTGCCAAGCGGACGCTGTCCAGTCCGTCGATCCTGAGACCTGGCTGGCGCGCACTCCTGAACGCCAGGGGTCATGGTGGCCGGCCTGGGCCGCGTGGCTGAAAGAGTGCTCGACTGGGACCTCTGCGCCGCCAGAAATGGCCGCGGCGGAGAAGGGTTTCCCGCCGCTTGTTGCGGCGCCCGGCAGCTACGTTCTGGAGCGCTGAGTCTGGCTGTGGGCGCGCACTCGCCCACCCCAACCGTGGCGTCAGAGGTCGCCATCCGTTAACATCAAAACTGGACCACCCCTAGGGGCAGGCCAGACCCGCGAGTCTGGAGAGAACGTCTCGTTGACCTCGGCGAAGGGAGTTCCGGAATGGCAAATCGTAAAAAGGAAGTGGCGAAGTTCTTTGCGGGCGTGGCGGCCGAGGAGACGACGGTGCACTGGGCGCTGGGGTTGAGCGACGTTCTCCCCCTGAAAATCCTCGGAGTTACGATCACCCCGACATTCAACACGACAGCCATGGGCGTGTGGCCGATCATAACGGCTCTGCTTATTTACTACGCGTGGGCGAGAAGGGATGCGGCCTAGGTTCTGTAGCCGAAGCGCGCCGCACCTAAAGAGGGTTTGAGACGACGAGGATGAAGTCGATGGTATTTTCGGCGGTCTCATCATATCGAGTCGGCTAGCCTGCGGCTGTGCTTGAGCTTTGAGAAGCACCCCTCCCTAGTAATATCGACTTTGGTGGGAGAATGATTCAAATCAAACGGATGGATTGTTGTTCGACCCAATTGCGGGCTCGGCGCTCCGATCCTCCCAATCCACCCAGTCAACCGGGTGGTCCTTGAGATAGACGTTCACGGCCTGGCCTATGGTCGGAAAGAACTTTTGCTCGCCCAACCGGGAGAAGAGCCCGAAGCGTTTGAGCTTGTCCTTGACCGGGTCCTTCAGTTCGGCGAAGCACAACTCAATACCCGCTGCGTGCAGGGTCGCGTCGAGTTCGTCCACGATGTCGGCGGCCGTGACGTCGAAGCTGGTGATCGGTTCGGCGTCGACGACCAGTCGACACACCGGCGTTGGCGACGCTGCCGCGGCGGCGAGCACACGATCCCTGAAGAGTTCCGCATTCGCGAAGAACAACGGGGCGTCCCAGCGCAGCAGCACCAGTCCCGGGACGAGGCGGGCCTGTGGATGCCGGGTGATGTCATGGTAGCCCTTGAGGCTGTCGACGCGACCCAGCACGGCGGAGTAGGGGCGCCAACCCTCCCACAAGAACTCGATGACCGCGATCGCGATCGCCAAGGCGATGCCCTGCATGGGGCCCAACACGACGACCCCGGCAAGGCAGACGATCGATAACCAGAACTCCCAGCGCTGGATGCGGTAGATCCGGCGGAGGTCATCGACCTCGAGCAGCGCGATGGCCGCGGCGATCACCACGGCCGCCAGGGCGGAGCGAGGCAGTTTCTCCAGAAGGTCCGGCGCGAACATCACCAGCAGGGCGACGCCGAGAGCGCCCACCACGCCGGCCAACTGGGTCCTGGCTCCCGCGGCTTCTGCAACCGGCGTGCGCGACGCGCTCGCGCTGATCGGGAAGCCCTGGAACAGTCCGGCCGCCAGGTTGGCCGCCCCCAGGCCGACCATTTCCTGATTGGGATCGACGGCGGCGCGGGCACGCGTGGCGAAGGCGCGTGAGAGGACGCTAGTGTCTGCGAAGGAGACCAGCGCCACGGCCAAGCCGCCGAGCAGCACCTGGACGAGGTCATGCGAACCGATCGATGGAAACGCAAGGACGGGCAAACCCTTGGGCAATGGGCCCACGACCGCCACGCCGGAGCGCAGCGCAAGATCCAGCGCCGCAACGATCGCCGTGGCGCCGGCCACGGCGACCAGGACGCCAGGAAAGCGCTTGTGGCGGCGCATCGCCCACATCACCGCGAGAGTGCCAGCGCCGATGGCGAACGAGGTCCAGTTCGTCCTGCCGGCCAGGAGGCCGCCGCCGAAGGCCCGCGCCACATCCAGAAGGCTTTCGCCGCCGGCAGAGAATCCGAACAGCGCAGGCAGCTGGCTGATGAAGACAGTCAGTGCGATGCCGTTCATGTAGCCGTAGCGAATTGGCTTCGAGAGCAACTCGGTGACGAAGCCCAACCGCGCGACTCCTGCCAGGATACACAGACCGCCCGAGACCAGCGCCATCATCCCGGCCAGGGCGATGGCGCGCTGTGGGTCTCCGGCGGACAGCGGCAAGACGACGCCCAGAACAAGGGCGACGAGGGAAGAGTCCGGCCCCAGGACGAGCACCCGGCTGGGCCCGAACACGGCATAGGCCAGCAGCCCGAAGATGGTCGCGTACAGGCCGCTGATCGCAGGGACACCGGAAGCTACGGCATACGCCATGCCGACCGGTACGAGCACCGCGGTCAGCGCGAAGCCCGCCACGAGGTCATGGCGCAGCCAGGCGACCTCGTAGTGCCGAAGCGTCTGCAGTCCCGGGAGCCACCGAGCCCAGCCGCTCTGCCGTGCGGCTGCCGCCAGGATCGGAAGGCCTACCGGCCCCGAGGGTGGCGACGGTGGAGGCGAGTGGCTCATTTCGGATCCTTCGTTGGGCCGAGGTCGTTCACGAGGGTTCTGTCACGCTAACCTGGTCGGTTTGGGGAAAACCCCAACCACATTCCGAAGGAAGGCTGATCCCGCCACCTTGCCGGCTTTGCCGTGCAACTCGACGTAGGTGAACGTCGAGACCCGATCTATGGCCATGAGCTTGCCGTCGGCGTGGCGCAGCTCACAGCTGTCGATGTGGGCGTAGCCGATCGCGCAGGTCTTGAACCGCTTGCGCTGCGCCTTGGTCTCCTCGACCGGTCGCCGGGACATTCCATGGCGCTGCACGCAGCGGTGCAGGGGCGCTGCGGCTAAGGTTGGGGAAGGTGTCCCGCAGGCAGCCCAGCACATTGTCCAGCGGCAGCAGCGTCTTCTGGCGGTGGTCACCACGATGGCTTCCGCGACTGGCGTTACCACCGTGCTCGTCGGCGCCCTGGGCCCCATCGGCGCATCGGCCGACCTGGCCGCCGTCGCTAATGGGCGAACAGCCAAGCGGGGCCCCCTCCCGCCAGAAGGTCGCGAGTAACGCCACCCAGGAATCGCTCGCGTCCACGGCTCCTGCTATAGGCGCCGGTCACGAGCAGGCTGGCGCCCTCCGCCTCGACGAACTCTCGCAATTGCCCAGCGACGCCGCCGCTTCCGGGTAGGTGCACATGACAGGCGGGCGCGCCGTGGCGTTTGAGATGATCAGCCACGGCGGCAATTCGATGCGACTTAGCCCCGTCGCCAACGCCAACAACCAGGACAGAGGTGGCGCGGGTGAGGAAGGGTAGCGCCTCATGTGCTGCGCGCCGGGCTTCGGCCGTGTCCTTCCAGCCGACGATGACCTTGTCGAAAGGCGGGGAGGTCTCGCCAAGCCTCAGCACCGGTGTTCCGGACCGTAGTGCAAGCTCGGCGGGATCGACCATCGCGCAAACCGGCGACGCCTCTGCGGCGGTGATCACGAGGTCCGCGGTCAAGGCGTGGTCACAAAGCGCCGTCAGGGGCTCGGTGACCGATGCGCACCATTCGATGGCTTGGATCGCCCCCACCTCCTGGTCGAAGATGGACTTGGTGCTCTCCAAGGCTCGTTCCAGGGTGAACGTCTCGATCTGCGTGGCCCCCGGCGCACCAAAGACGTCCCTGGCGAGTGACTTCAGGGGCCAAGCGGCCGCGACGGCGACCAGCTTACCGCCATAGACGCTGGTCATGCGTCGTGCGGCCTCCAAGCGACGGCGAACGCCGGCGCCTGGCGTAGCGTCGACAACAACGTTAGCGAATCCCATCGGCTTACTCCTGAGAGGCTTGGAGGCATTCTGGATGCTCATCGACCCTTGAGCCGGCCGCATGATCCCACCCCTGGTGTTCAGCCGTCGCTCTGTCGGTCAGAGCGGCGCCCTAGGCGTCGCCTAGGTGTCGAGGCTGTGAAGGTGGTTCCCCCTGAATCGGGTTGAGAGAGTGGGGGTTGCGAAGCTCCGACCTCTCGTCGGGAGACCCCGGATGAACATGCATAGGAATGCCCGCCTGACACGCCCACCACCCAGATTCCCGCCGCCGTCGTCAGGCCGTGTACACGGGCGTCTGCATCCTTCAAGATCATGCCGCGCCCAGAAAGCAGAGCCCGCTGGCTGGCCCGCTCCAGGCCGATGAGGAATCCGACCAACGCCGCCGCGCCATCGGGCCCGCCGGCTCGAGTTGAGGCTGCTCATCATGGCCGGGCCCTCAGAATTCGCAGTCCCGAGGCGATGACGAGGAACTCGCTCACTTCGTGCGCAACCACCACCACGGGCAGGGAGAAGACACCCGTCACGGCGCCAAGGATCAGGGCCCCGATCACGAATGTCGAGAGGGCGAGGTTCTGATTGACGATCGCCTGGGTGCGCCGGGCGAGCTGCAGGGCGAAGACCAGCTTCTTCAGGTCGTCAGCCATCAGGGCGACGTCGGCGGTTTCCAATGCGACATCCGTGCCGGCGGCCCCCATGGCGACGCCGACCGCAGCCTCGGCCAAGGCCGGGGCGTCGTTCACGCCGTCGCCGACCATCGCGACAGGACCGTGCGTCCGGGCAAGGGCGCGCACCTGCGCAACCTTGTCCGCCGGCTTGAGATCGGCGCACACCTCGTCCACGCCCAGGTCCACGGCGATGGCGCGGGCCGTGCGCGCGTTGTCGCCCGTAAGCATGACCACATGACGGATGCCGGCGCCGCGCAGGGCGGCGACCGTCTCGCGTGCGCCTGGGCGCAAGTTGTCCCTCAGGGCCAGCAGGCCCCAGACACGGCGGCCATCGCCCAACAGGATCACCGTCTTGCCCGCATCCTGCAGGCCCGAGATCTCGGTCCTCAGGTGCGACAGGTCGACCTTCAGCTGGGCTTCGAACAACGCCGGACTGCCGATGTGGATGTGGCGGCCGCCAACCAACGCCGTTGCGCCCGCCCCGGTCATGGCCCGGAAGTCGGCCACGGCCGGGATGTCCAGCCCCGCTTCCTCAGCCTTGCTCACGATGGCG
>Ga0075444_10001139_pt1 | contig 16172 bp, 15 predicted proteins | sample CoawatmetaG01DNA_FD_76836 | JGI IMG/M metagenome (GOLD analysis project Ga0075444, IMG submission 76836) | Marine microbial communities from the West Antarctic Peninsula - Coastal water metaG017-DNA | ecosystem: Environmental > Aquatic > Marine > Coastal | place: Atlantic Ocean: West Antarctic... | reverse complement strand
GTGAGCATTTAAGACTTCTTCAAGAGATTTTCCATCTGCTACAAGCTTAGCTATTCTGTCTCTTACCTTCTCCAGCATGCTTATGTAATCTTTCATGTCTTGAGTGGTTGAGATTGGTCCATGTCCTGGAACAACGACCGTTTCATCGTTTACTTCAGCAAGCACGGATTTACAAAACGTTATGATTCCATCAATATTGCCTCCGTTATCGGCATCAATGAAAGGAAAACCAGACATGTTAAAAACATCCCCCATGTGCAAGACATTAGAATTTTCTAGGTATATAGCTGTGTCGCCGGTGGTGTGTGCTGAGCCAAAATGATAAAGCTTCACTCTGTCACCGTTTAAATCTATGCTCATTTCAGTTTCATAAGTAATTTTAGGCAAAGCATCGCTGGGATAGGGCTGTTGTGGATAAACAACGCTTACTAAATTAATTGGTTGAGGGTTGGCCATCATGTATCTTGAATTTTCGTGAGCAAGAATCGTAGCCCCATCTGGACCGTAAGCCAGATTTCCTTCAGCATGATCAAAGTGCCAATGGGTATTAATAACGTAATCAACGCCGTTTCCGCCAACTTCTTTTATGGCTTTTAGAACTTTATCTTTCAATTCAGGAAATTGATCATCAACTATCAAGACACCATCCGATCCAATGCTCACTAGAATGTTCCCGCCCAGCCCAAAAAGTACATGAATATTGTCTGTAATTTTTTCTGTAACTATGACAGCTTCAGAGAAGTCCCATCCAAAAGCATCCAATACAACTTGCTGCCCTTCTTGATACGGGTCTTCATTTTCTTGATGATGGCCTGATGACGCTTGCATGGATAAAAATAAAGTAATTATTATTAGTAAAGTCTCGTGGTAATTTTTTCTTAGCATATGGGTTTCCTCTTAAAAAAATAAAATTGGTAATTCGTTGAACTTAATATTAGCATAAAGATATTGCTATAAATAATAGCTCAATCGAGTTGATCTGAAGAATTTTTGATCACTCTCATTTCTTTATTGCTCTAACCACAAGAAGACGGTATGAATGATTTTTTAATTTTTGGTGCATCCGGGTTGACCGGGAACTGCTTTGTAAAAGAAGCGAAGAGCGAAAAAAAAACATTTCATCTTTACGTGCGTGATTTTCTAGAAGTAGAGCAAAGAAGTAGACAGACCCTTTTTAACTCTAAAGCCATTCCAAAATTTCCTGATTCAAAAACGCTGGTTATCTGTCTAGGATACCCCCTCTTGTCTTATGTAGATTTGATCTTCATGAAAGACAATCTTAAGCTGCCTTTCAGAGAAGTTGATCATGATCTGGTCGTGGATGTTGCTAAAAAAGCTTTTTCTCAAGGGATACAAAACATTGCTGTGGTTTCAGCAGTTGGAGCCAACAAGAATTCTCTAAGTTTTTATCTAAAAACCAAAGGAATAATGGAATCAGAAATAGAGGGCATAGGATTTAAAAAAGTGGTCTTTGCAAGACCGGGACATTTATTGGGACAAAGAGACTCTTCAAGAATGAGTTTCTCTACATCTTTTATTGAATTTATTGGAAGGCTGTATGGTTTTTTACTTCTTGGTCCTTTTCAGAAATTTAGAAATGTTGAAGCAAGAACGGTTGCCAATAAGATTCTTGAATCCACAAATTCTTCTTACCCAGACTCTTTGTATTCAATTGAATACAATAAGATAATAAAAAGGTCTTAATTTTCTGTTCTTATTACATGTAGGGCGTTAGAATTGTCGTCCCGTTTTACGGAGAGGTGGCTGAGTGGTCGAAAGCGCTCCCCTGCTAAGGGAGTATAGGGTAAACCCCTATCGAGGGTTCGAATCCCTCCCTCTCCGCCATTGGTTAACGCTTTAGAGCCACTTCTATTTACTTTTAGATCATTGCATTTATAAATTATCCTCTTTCCATACCCACTTTAAATATCTTTACCTTTTACCCTTAGGGGTTCGGTGGTATAACTCGTGCAAGCAGAAAAAGTAACATTAAAATTAAAGGCGAGTAATGAAAAATCTATTACTAGTGGTGACACTATCGTTGGGGTTTCTTTCTTGTTCATCGAACCATCAACAACTGAACCTGATGGAAGCGACAATAAGTGAAATTCAGCATGCTCTGGTCACGAGGAAAACTACTTGTCATGAAGTGGTTTCAAGCTACTTACGACGAATAGAAAACTACGATAAATCCAGTGGAATTAACGCCATTACTGTTATCAATCCAAGAGCATTAGAAAAAGCGGAAGAGGTCGACCGTGCACTAGTCTCTAATGATCCATTGCCGGAGTTATTTTGCACCCCCATTGTAGTGAAGGATAATTTTGATACGCATGACATGGTTACCACCGGTGGCTCAATTGCTCTCCAAGGAAGCTATCCCCCCGATGATGCATTTATGGTTAGAAAATTACGCAAAGCAGGGGCAATAATAATAGCGAAGACCAATATGGCTGAATGGGCATTCAGTCCTCGTGAAACGGTTTCATCGTCATTTGGAAGAACTGCAAACGCCTACGACGTAAACTACGTGCCAGCAGGCTCTTCTGGGGGAACCGCTTCTGCAGTTGCTGCCAATTTTGCAGTCGCTGGCATGGGCAGTGACACTGGGAATTCAATACGAGGACCGTCCTCACATTTGGCATTATTTGGTATTCGTTCAACATTGGGTTTAACCAGTCGAGATGGAGTAATTCCATTAATCTTTGATCGAGACATCGCTGGTCCAATGGCACGGTCGGTGGAAGACGGCGTCAAGCTGTTCAATGTAATTGCTGGTTATGATCCAAATGATAGCTTAACGATTCCTGATAAAAGAGAAGCTGATTATCGTGAGTTTCTGAACTTGGAAGGTTTGAAAGGAAAACGTATTGGGGTTTTGAGACGTTTGGTTGATCACGACACTGGGGATCAAGAGATCAAGCAGCTCTTCTTCAATGCGCTTGATGACATGCGATCGGCAGGAGCAACCATAGTTGATTTTGTAGTTATTGAAGATTTTGATGCTCTCAATAAAGAAATACAGTCCTGTGGTAGTTTTCGTTACGACCTTAAGCAATATTTAAATTCGTTAGATAAACCACCCTTTGATGATGTAATTTCTTTACTTGGGTCGGGACAGCACGCAATTGAATCCAAGGGAGTGCTCGAATATTTTTCTCAATTTCCATTAGAAATCGCACCAGATAATAGGAAGGACCCTTGCTTTGTTTGGCCCAATCATCCACTTCGTAACCAATTACTTGAAAATGCCGTCAAGGCCATGGATGCTGACAATCTGGATGCGCTCATTTACCCAACTTGGTCAAATCCGCCGGCACATATCAATAAAGCCAATGAAGAGTATTTGGGTGACAACAGTCAATTATTAGTTCCTGCAGCCGGCTTGCCAGCCGTGACTATCCCGATGGGTTTCTGGCAACAGAGACTACCGACAGGAATTCAAGTGACAGGACGACCTTATGCGGAGGGTGTATTAATTGAAATAGCGTATGGGTATGAGCAACTCACAAAACACCGTAAGCCGCCTGAAGGATTTCCATCCCTTTAGTGGCCATCTGTCCTTCACTGCTGAGATCTCAGACCAGGACAACGTTCAATATACTTTTTATCAAGGTTTCAGCGCCACTAAATTTTATTTAATCCGTTCTTTTTTTAAACTTTAAGAGAGGTTTTATTAGTTTGACTATGCTTATAATTGGAGTAATGTAATTAGAAAGGAAGGTCGTATTTATGTTTAAAAAATACTTATCGTTATTTATCTTTTTAGCGTTTTCAAATCTAAGTTTTAGCTCAACTCTTAATTGCAGCATTGATAAAGAGCTGAATGAGGATGATTTTACAAAGATTAAACAGTATAGAGGGCAGGCATTAAACGTTTGTCTTACGTGTAACGGAAAAGAATGCACGATGAAATCTTGGACGAAAGAACAAGCAGGGGACGCAGGAATTTGTAGATTACTCTTTTGCACGGCAAAGAGTGTGTCTAGAGGTTTCAAATTACCCGAAGGATTGGAAAAAGGAAGATCTAAGATTTATTTTAATTACAATATTTCTGATAAGGGAAAAGTGAAAGGCATCGAAATAAATAAAGTCTCTGGAAAAATGAATGGACGAGATGCCTATAAGTACCTCACAAAATTTGTAAGAAAAACTTCTTTTGAACCATTAATTGTCGATGGAAAAACGTATCAAATTTCAAATTTATCAGCTGAAGTGATCGCCAACATAGGTGCACGTAACGATAAAGATAAATACAATTCAGCAGACAGTAAGCTTTGGACTAATTAGGGGCAATGAACCAATAAAAACCTAAAGAAGCATCAGTTTGATGTATATTTTTCCAACGCTTCTGAAGGTGTGGCAGGTAACCTAGAAGCAGTTATAATTCCTACGCACTCTTGTATTATATACGGATAATTAAGTTATGTTAGAGATAGAAAAAATTATTAACTCCATCAATGGCGAAATAGGAGAAGAAGACTATCTTGAGCCTCTAACGATTCTTCTTGATTCCTTGAACAATGAAGCCAATTTATCTTTTTTAGGAGAATTGGCGGCTAGCTATCAAATTAAAAACCACCTGCAAACCAGAGCCAATATATACGAAATTACAAATCTTGTTTCTTTAGAAGAAACCTCTCCTCCTCTATTTATTATGGGCTTGCCTCGCTCAGGTACAACTTTCCTTTTTAATCTTTTAAGCTTAGATTCTGATCACAGAAGTCCCTTGTTCTGGGAGATGATGTACCCACTACCTCTGTCTGCAAAAGGCTCATTTAATGAAAGGAAGAAAATCTACTTTGCCAAATTAATGCTTCTTTTTAAAGAGACATTAATACCGGGGTTGGACAGTATTCATGCCATTGATGCCACAAGCCCCGAAGAATGCTTGCTAATAAAGACTTTGAGCATAAGAAGCTTGGTCTATATCTACATGGCTCACATTCCTAGTTATCAGCAGTTCCTTGAGCAAGAAAATTTTCTACCTGCTTTTAAGTGGCATAAACGTTTTTTGCAATGCCTTGAAATGCAAGATAAGCCTGAAAGATGGCTCCTCAAAGATCCTTGTCACCTTCAACACATACCTGAAATATTGAAAACCTATCCAGAGGCAAGGTTCATTAATATCTCAAGAGATCCTGTGGAAACCATTCCTTCTCTTTGCAGTCTTACTGCCTCAGTAAGAGCAGGTTTTACAAAAAATATAGATAAACATCAAATAGGGAAGCAGTCTTTAGATTTCTGGAGTTTGGTTATGGATAAATACACAAATGACAGGCAGTCAATAGATCCAAATTTAATTATCGATGTGGATTACGAAGATTTTATTGAAAACCCCATCCGTGAAGTAAGAAAAATATATCACCATTTTAGATTAGAACTAGATACTCAAACAGAAAGCGGTATGTTAAGTTACGACAACTTATCAACCAGTAAAAATAAAAAAAATCATAATTACACACCTGAAGAGTTTGGTTTAGATAAAGATCAAATTAGAAAAAAACTAAAATTTACACTTTAATACAATGAAAATATTAATCATGGGACTGCCCGGAAGCGGTAAAACTTATTTAGCTGAAAGGTTGCAACCTCTTATTGAGGCAGCTTGGTACAATGCCGACAAGGTCAGAGGTATGGCCGGTGATTGGGATTTTAGTGACGAAGGAAGAGCTAGACAAAGTTTAAGAATGAAAACGTTTGCTGACTTTGAATCTTCTCATAATAGGTTTGTCATATGCGATTTTGTTTGTCCGACGAATAAGACAAGAGAAATTTTTAAACCGGACATCTTAATTTGGTTAGACACTATAAAAGAAGGCAGGTTTAAGGACACTAATGCTATTTTTGAACCCCCACAAGAGTGCGATTATAAAATTGCAGAATGGAATGACATAAATCATATTGAAATTGCAAAGGAGTTAAATACATAATGTTTGATTGGAAAAAACCAACTGTTCAAATGCTGGGAAGGTGGCAACCTTGGCATGACGGACATCAGGCCCTTTTTAAAAGATCGGTAGCAAAAACGGGTCAGGTGGCTATCCAAGTAAGGGATGTTCACGGAGCTTCGGGTGGCGATGGGCAAGACGATAACCCTTTTGATTGGGATAAGGTTTGTAAAAATATAGAAGATGGATTGATTAAAGATTCTTTCCAGAGAGGGGTTGATTACGAAATTATGCTTGTTCCCAATATAGTTAATATCACTTATGGAAGAGGGGTGGGCTATGTTTTCGAGGAAGAATCCTTTGATGAACAAACTCACAACATTAGTGCCACAGGAATTAGAAAAAAAATGCGAGAAGACGGGAATTTAGCCTAAATACATGAAAATTTGCTTGAGTGAGTTTGCCTATTCTTCTGAAAAAAAAGTTTTTGATGAAGCTTTTAGAGAGCATGAGATTCTCTTGATTGATAATGCGGGGCACTTAATCCAGGGAGAGGGCAAACCAGATGTCGCTTTGGTTTCATATGAGATCATGTTCAGGGCAAGAAAAAATTCTGAATTCCATAAAAAGTATTTAGATTTAGTTGATGGGTGCGCTTTTGTGCAAGGCTCTTGGGCAGGAATTGACGGTCAAGTTGCGCAATCCCTTATAAAACATTCAAACATCTTTTCTCATGGTGGTGGAATACACGCTATACCTATAGCTACCTATGTTTTTGCACAGATTCTCCGTTCTGTAAAATCCATTGATGATCACATTCATCTCCAGAAAGAAAAGAAGTGGGATCCGATGTTCTCTACAGGTGAATTGACGGAAATGGTCATTGGGATAACTGGTTTTGGAGGAATTGGCAAGGAAGTTGCTAGGCTGGCCAAAGCTTTTCGTATGACAGTTTATGCAACCAAAAGAACTCCAGTTGCTTCAGATAACTTAGATCAACTCTTTAGGGCAACAGAGGTTAATAAGATGCTACCTAAGTGTGATTTTGTTGTTAACTGTCTCCCTTCATCGGAGGAAACAATGCGAGTTTTTTCAAAACAACAATTTGGGTTAATGAAAAACTCAGCAATGTTCATTAATGTTGGTAGGGGAGAAACGGTGAATGAAGATGATTTGGCCATCGCTTTAGAGTCTGGTGAAATTCTATGTGCAGCTTTAGACGTGATTGATTCAGAGCCCTTACGACAGGAGTCGCCTTTATGGACTTTAAAGAATTGTTACATAACACCTCACGATTCTGCTTGGGGACCAAAAGCACCGATACGTGCCATCAACCTTTTTCTGGACAATTTTAAGAAATTTAAAGAAGGGAAAAAGTTAATAAATCAGGTATAAAAAAGGCCGCTAAAGCGGCCTTTTTTATTTAGGCTGATTAGCCTGTGTAACCAACAACGGCTTTGATTTCCAAGAATTCATCAAAACCAAAAGGCCCCCATTCTCTTCCGTTACCCGATTGCTTGTAGCCTCCAAAAGGAGCAGTAAAATCAGCCCCTGCATTGTTAATGGCAATACTCCCTGCTCTTATTCTGTTTGCCACTCTCTTTGCGCGACTCATGTCACCAGAAGACACATAGCCATATAGTCCGTATTCAGTATCATTAGCAATCTCTATAGCTTCTTCTTCATTTTTGTAAGGAAGAATAGATAAAACAGGCCCAAAGATTTCTTCTCTTGCTATAGTCATGTCATTATTAACATTTCCAAACACAGTAGGCCTTACGTAATAACCTGCGTTCAGGCCTTCAGGTTTTCCTGGGCCTCCAACGACAAGCTCTGCGCCTTCTTCGATGCCTTTTTCAATCAAGCCTTGAATCTTATTGAATTGCATTTCACTAACCACAGGGCCCATAACCGTATCACCCGCCATAGGGTCTCCTACTTTTGTGGATTCCGCAGCTCTTTTTGCAATCTCCTTGGCCTCTTCATGACGATCTTCTGGAACGAGCATTCTGGTAGGGGCATTACACGACTGGCCACTATTAACAAAGCAATGTTTGGCACCACCAGTAACTGCAGATTCAAAATCAGCATCATCTAGTATGATGTTAGCCGATTTGCCACCTAACTCTTGAGCAACTCTTTTAACAGTATCTGCAGCCCCTTTAGCCACAGCAATTCCAGCTCTTGTAGAGCCTGTAAAGGACATCATGTCTATACCTGGATGGCACGACATAGCCTCGCCTACTGTCAGTCCATCACCATTAACCAAGTTAAATACTCCAGCAGGAACGCCTGCTTCATGAAGAATTTCTGCAAAAATCATTGCATTGAGTGGTGCAATTTCCGTTGGTTTAAGGACCATAGTGCATCCCGCTGCTAGAGCAGGAGCTACTTTGCAGGAAATTTGATTGATAGGCCAGTTCCAAGGGGTAATCATTCCAACTACGCCAATAGGTTCTTTACGAATAATATTTTTGCCTTTAGTTTCTTCCCACTCAAAATCTTGGAGGATTTCAATTGCTTGAGCAAAGTGGCCCAATCCTGTTGCCGCTTGAGCTGCTTTTGATAAAGACAGAGGAGCGCCCATTTCATTTGAAATAGTTTCAGCAATTTCGTCATACCGAGTTTGGTAGACTTCAACAATTCTTCCAAGCAGGGCTAAACGCTCCTCGACCGTTGTTTGACTAAAAGTATTAAATGCTGTTTTGGCAGCAGTAACTGCTTTGTCAACATCTGCAGCACTTCCCATAGCAATGCTACCAATAACTTCTTCATTTGACGGATTAAGCACGTCAAGCATATTTGACCCTTCAGCCGGGTCAACCCACTCCCCGTTTATGTAAAATTGTTCATAAGTTTTCATACCCATACTCCTTTTTTTATTTCTTATTAGTATATATTACGATGAATTCTGGTGTCTCTATATTTAGAAAATAATTTGTTAGACAGATTTAGATATTAATTTGGCATTCAGTTGAGGTTGAATTCTTTCAACCCAATCACACAGATACTTTCTCGTCTCTCTAGGATCAATTATTTCATGAACTGAAAAATTTTCAGCTCTTGGGAAGGGGTCTTGATTTTTGGCCAAACTCTTTTCTAGTTCTTTTCGTTTTGCTTCAGGATCTTTGGCTTCTGCAATCTCTTTTTTAAATGCGACAGCCACTCCTCCCTCTAAAGGAAGAGGTCCTGATTCAGCAGAAGGCCAAGCTAAAACATATCCATCTGGTCCATAATGTGCAGCTGCCGCAACTCCAAAAGATTTTCGTATCATGACCGTTGACCATGGAACTTTTGATTCTGTAACGGTAAGGACTGCTTGGGTCCCATGGAGTATGGTGCCTTCCTTTTCTGCATCTAAACCTATAAGAAAACCAGGTTCGTCAACTAGACTTACAACTGGTATGTGGAAGGTATCACAGAGCTTAATAAATCGAGTTGTTTTTTGCGCCCCTTTTGCAGACATTGAACCGGCATAAAAATTGGAGTCATTAGCAAAGATGCCAACCGTATAGCCATTTAATCTCGCAAAGCCGGTAATAATACCTTGGCCAAAATATTTAGTCATTTCAAAAAAAGAACCTTCGTCACAAATAAGCTTAATCACATCCCTCATTTCGTAAGACTTTTGACGCTCTTTAGGAATGATGGACAGTAACTCTTCTGAATTTCTGTCCGTGGGGTCATCAGAAGGTAGTCTTTTAGAAAGTTCAAAGATACTTTGGGGTAGATAAGACAAGAACTGTTTAATTTGGTGCAAAGCATCTTCTTCATTCTCTGCAACATTATCAGTAACGCCGTTTAATTTGTGCACATGAACTCCACCCAACTCCTCTTTGGTTACTTTTCCTCCAAACGCTCTTTCAACGACGGCAGGACCTGCCACTAATATTTGAGAAATGCCTTTTGTCATCACTCTAAAATGGGAAGCTACAAACCTGGCTGCTGGAAGACCAGCCACAGGTCCTAGGGCAGCAGAGGCCACAGGTATCGTTCTCAATGTATCAGCTACGGATTTAAACCTTGATTTTGAAAAAACAGGATCTCCTCCCGACCCTTTCCCTTTTTTTCCAGGGCCTGCAACAGAGCCACCTCCACCCTCATGAAGCCTTATGAGAGGAACCTTATAGTTTAGGGCCAGTTCTTCCGTGTAAACACTTTTTCTTAATCCTGCAGAATTAGGTGAGCCACCACTCACGGTAAAGTCTCTCCGCCGACAACCACTTGTCTTCCTGAAACTTTTGCAAAACCTAATATAAAGTTTGCAGGCGTCATGGATTGTATTTCTCCACTTTCGTTTGTTTCGGAACCACCCGCAATCTGCCCTTGTTCTTGAAAAGAACCCTCATCAACTAAGATGCCAATTCTCTCACGCAAGGTTAGTCTGCCTTTCGCATGCTGAAGATCGACGGCATCTTTCCCACCTTGCTGCTTAGCAAGAAGTTTTCTTTTTTTTATTTCTTCTGTCTCTTTTTTCCAGTTCATATCAATTGGTGTCCCGTACAGGATTTGAACCTATGGCCTCCGGATTAGGAATCCGGCGCTCTATCCGACTGAGCTAACGGGACTGGTTTAAGGATTATATTTTAAATGGTAGTTGATTTTATTATTTCTTTCATCAATAATAAACTCCAGCACCGATTTGACCCAGCTTGCGGGTGCTATATAAATACTGCTAAAGAAGGATCTCTTAATTGAAGACCTGTTTGGTGAAAGTTGGCAGGCTTTTTTTTAGGAGATACAAAATGACATACACAGGTAAAAATATAGAAACAATTGCTCTGCATGCAGGATGGAGGGCAGATGAAACTACAGGTTCTGTTGCTGTTCCCATTCATCAAACAACAAGTTATTTATTTGAAAGCACCGATAAAGCGGCTAACTTATTTGCGCTATCGGAACTTGGTAATATTTACACAAGGATTATGAATCCTACGAACGCCGTTCTTGAAGAAAGAATGGCTGCTATAGACGGAGGAGCTGCTGGACTTGCAGTGGCATCAGGCCAAACAGCCAATGCTTACTCCATACAGAATTTGGCAAGAAATGGAGACAATATAGTTTCTTCCTCTCATCTTTACGGTGGAACTTATAATCAGTTTAAAAATAATTTATCTGAAATGGGTATTGAGGTTAAATTTGTAGATCCAACAAACCCTCAGAGCTTCGCTGATGCAACCGATGAGAGAACAAGAGCTTATTTTGGTGAAACTTTACCAAACCCCAAGCTGCAAGTTTTTCCTATAAAAGAAGTTTCTGATATTGGAAGAGAAAGAGGAATACCTCTTATTGTCGATAATACGGCAGCCCCAATTTTATGTAGACCTTTTGATCATGGTGCTGCAATAACAACTTATTCAACAACTAAATACATTGGCGGTCACGGGACTTCAATTGGCGGCCTTATAATTGATGGTGGAAATTTTGATTGGGAAGGAGCTGGGCCAGATCGTCAACCTGCTTTAAACACACCTGATGCATGTTACAACGGGGTGGTTTGGACAGAGGCCATTAAACCTTTGGGTCCTATCGCTTACATTATGAAAGCACGTACCACTTTGTTGCGTGATTTAGGTGGCGCCATGAGCCCATTTAATGGATGGATGTTTATTCAAGGCCTTGAAACTCTTCCTTTAAGGATGAGAGAACACGCTAGCAATGCCCACAAAGTAGCTGAATTCTTAAATTCTAACCAGAAAGTTTCTTCTGTGACTTACCCGGGACTTGCTGAAGGTACGGCAAAAAATAATGCTGATAAATACCTGACAGGTGGTTACGGAGCTCTTGTCGGGTTTGAGTTACCTGGTGGTCTTAACTCAGGTAAGAAATTTATTGATTCTTTAGAGCTGTTATATCACGTAGCGAATATAGGGGATTCCAGATCTTTGGCAATTCACCCGGCATCAACTACTCACAGCCAGCTTTCTTCAGATGAACAACTATCTGCTGGAGTAACTCCTGGCTATGTCAGACTTTCGATAGGAATTGAGAACGTAGAAGATATTCTTGCTGATATTGAACAAGCTTTAACAAAAGCTAGTTAATTAAAGCTGAGTTGGATTTTCAGACCCAGGGTAAACAACCTCTGGGTCGAAAATCTTTTCAGATTCAGTAAATTTTAGGGTTATATCACCTAAGTCATTTTCTTCAAGCGAGCGGTAAAAACAAGATTTATAACCCACATGACAACTGGCACCAATACCTTCAATTTCTACTTTTAACCAAATGGAGTCTTGATCATCATCGATAAGAATTTCTTTTACCTTGTGAACCATTCCGCTTGAATCACCCTTATGCCAAAGAACTTTCCGACTTCTACTCCAGTAATACCCTTCGCGGGTTTCTATTGTCTTTTTGAGAGATTCTTTATTCATATAGCCAATCATCAAAACAAGTCCCGATGAATCTTCAGTAACCACAACCGGCAATACACCATCCTGATTAAATTTAGGAGCCAAACTATTCCCTTCTTCAACAAATTCTACAGTTTTCCTTTCTTCAAAAATTACCTTATTCAATTTATATTTCCTTGGTGAATAAAAGCGCATTGTAAGGTAATCATTTAAGAAGGGTAGTATTTTAATGTACCTTTTTATGTACCTTACATTTAGTTAATCCAATAAATTTGTTAAAATAAATACAATTCTTAATAATAAATTGTCATACATCCTTAAAGCCAAAAACTTAAATTGCTCAAGATCTGGAAATCTCATCTTCCAAGATTTAAATTTTGATATTCATCAAGGTGAAACTGTAGAAGTTATCGGCTCTAATGGCTCAGGTAAAACAAGCTTTCTTAGGCTGCTTTTAGGTTTTATTCCTGAGTACGAAGGCTTAATTAATTGGTCTGGCAACTCAGAAAGCATTCAGGTTGCAGATCAAAAAAAATCTTGTTTTTACCAAGGTCATCAAACGGGAGTCAAACCTTTATTAACCGTATTCGAAAATCTAAAGTTCTCTTCATCGGGTTTTTTTTCTTCTACTGAATTGATCCATCATGTGGCAGAAAAAGTTGGAATCCATAATTATTTACAAAAACCAACTTCCGTCCTTTCGGCTGGCCAGAAAAAAAGAGTCGCTATCGCGAGATGGCTCCTTAAAGATTTTGATTTATATCTTATTGATGAGCCTTTCACGGCACTAGATGATGATGGTTTTGAATTAATAAAAAATATCATTCAAGAGCTCACTCAGAAAGGCTCTTCATTCCTAATTACCGGCCACAGAACATCAGGCTTGGATGCACAACAGCTACCTCTGGATGAGCTAAGATCATGAAACAGAGTAATTCTTTTAATTGGTTTTTGCTTGTTCTTCAGAGGGATTTGATAATGGCTTTCAGAAAGTCCGCGACATACCTGACTCCATTAATATTCTTTCTTGTTGTCATAACTTTTTTTCCTTTAGCTCTAGGTCCTCAGCAATCATTACTAAGTGCTCTGGCACCAGGTGTGATTTGGATATCCGCTCTTCTAGCATCACTTCTGGCGGTGGAGGGTATCTTTAGTGAAGACCAAAGAGACGGAACTTTGGATCAATATTTTTTAAGTAATGAACCTGCTTTCCTCTTGGTTTTTGCCAAAGTGCTATGTCATTGGTTGGTTTGCGGTGCCCCAATACTTTTGGCATCAATATTTGGGTCTATGATTCTGTATTTACCTGATGGAGTTCTTATTCCATTATTGTTTAGTCTGTTCATGGGAACATTCTTTATGAGCCTCTTGGGAGCACTTGGAGCTGCCTTGTCTTTAGGAAAAAGCGCTATTCTCAGCGCTGTTATTGTTTTACCGTTCTCAATTCCAACATTATTAATGGGTACCGCTATAATGGCATCTGCTATTAATGGACAAGATTATTCTGGTTACCTTTCTATCATGGGAGCTATGCTGGCCATAGGCATACCAGGCCTCTGTATACTCACTGTAGAAGCAATTTTATTAAGTTATGAATAAATTATGGTCTTCATTCAAAAGTTGGCTCATTGCGATGGGTTCGCCGCCGTTATTCTATCGATGGGCCAGTGCTTTTTTGCCATGGTTAGGAGTTTTAGCCATTATAACTTTTATGTTGGGGCTGTTTTGGGGATTGGGGTTCGCGCCAACAGACTATAAGCAAGGTGATGTTTATAGGATTATCTTTATACATGTTCCGTCGGCAATACTAGGACAATCCATTTATTTAATGATGGCAGTGTTTGGTTTTATATCCATGGTCTGGAGAGCAAAAATTGCTGGCATGTTGCTTATTGCAGCAGCTCCTATAGGAGCAGGGTTCACTTTAATTGCACTTGTGACAGGTTCAATTTGGGGCAAACCAACCTGGGGAACTTGGTGGGTGTGGGATGCAAGGCTTACTTCAACATTAATCTTATTCTTTTTATACATGACAATCATTGCCTTGCATTCATCCATAGAAAATAAAACTAAAGCAGATAGGACAATTTCCATATTGGCAGTTTTAGGCATAACCATCGTCCCCATCATTAAAAAATCTGTAGATTGGTGGCAGACTCTTCACCAGCCTTCAACATTCTCTCTAACATCTGCTCCCAGTATGACCCCAGATATGTACCAGCCTTTATTGCTTTGTGTTTTAGGTTTTTATTTGATATTTATTTTCATGTTAACAAACGGCCTGCGTGCGGAAATTATCTCGAGGGAAAGACATAAAAATTGGGTAAAAAAACAATTTTTAAATAAGGAAATTGGATGATAGATTTTTTAGTTACTCTCTATTTTATGGATGGCAAAGGACCGTATGTTTGGTCTTCTTTGATTTTTTTGTTCATAGTTCTTGGGATAAATATCTTTCTACCTTTTCGACGCATGAGATTGATAAGAACAGAAAGCGGTAAAGGGGATTAATTTTGCATCCTTTACGTAAACAAAGAGTCTATGGATTGGTCGCAGTCTTAATTGGAACGGCAATAGCAGTTCTACTGGTAATCAATGCTCTCTCTCAGAATATGAATTTATTTTATTCTCCTACAGATATCTATGGTGGCGAAGTCCCCACTGATAGCCTGATAAGGGCAGGAGGGATGGTAGAAGAGGGATCGATTATTCAGAGAAAGGATACGTTGCAAGTAAGTTTTGTTATCACGGATTTTAAAAATTCATTATTGGTTACTTATGAAGGAATACTGCCTGATCTTTTCTCAGAAAATGCAGGTGTTGTTGTGCAAGGTTACCTTCAAGAAAATGGAGATTTTCTAGCTTCAGAGGTTTTAGCCAAGCATGATGAGAATTATATGCCACCAGAAGTCGCTAAAATTTTAGAGAATTCAAAATGATACCTGAAATCGGACATCTTCTTCTGATAGGCGCAATGGTCCTAAGTTTCATAGGTGGAATCTTACCTTTTTATGATCTGACATTAAAAACTGCTCCTTCACAGTCTTACTTAAAACCTTTCTCTTATATGCTCTCTTTGTTGATATTTGGATCGTTCTCAATTTTAATTTACTCTTTTTTAATCGATGATTTTTCTTTAATTTATGTCGCAGAAAATTCAAACACAAACTTGCCTTACTATTTTAAATTTGCAGCTACCTGGGGCGCGCATGAAGGCTCTCTAGTGCTGTGGATTTTATCTATATCATTATGGTTGGTGGCTTTTGTGTCTACAAAAAAAAATATAGACGATGCTTTCAGTTCGGTAGCTTTTGGAATCATGAATCAGGTAATCTTTGCTTTTATAGTCTTCACTCTTTTTACCTCGAATCCGTTTGATAGACTGCTTCCACTTTCACCCTTAGAGGGATCTGACCTTAATCCTTCGTTGCAAGACTTTGCTTTTACAATTCACCCCCCACTTCTTTATTTAGGATACTCAGGACTTGCGTTGCCGTTTGCACTGGCTGTGGCGGCCATGATGACCAATAATATTAATTCTGAGTGGGCAAAAAATTCAAGACCTTGGACACTAATGTCTTGTGGTTTTTTGACTTTAGGAATTGGGTTGGGAAGTTGGTGGGCTTATTACGAATTAGGATGGGGTGGCTGGTGGTTCTGGGACCCAGTCGAGAACGCGGCGTTTGTGCCCTGGCTAATATCCATAGCTTTATTTCATTCTTTGATAGTTACTGAAACGAGGGGACTCTTTAAAAATTGGTCATTACTGTTATCAATATTATCATTTGCTGCAAGTCTTTTAGGAACTTTTCTGGTGCGTTCGGGAGTTTTAACATCTGTTCATGCTTTTGCATTGGATCCTGAAAGAGGCGTTTTTATTCTAGGAATATTTGCTTTTTTTGTTTTTGGGTCTTTGTTAATTTACTTT
>Ga0075444_10001138_pt1 | contig 16178 bp, 13 predicted proteins | sample CoawatmetaG01DNA_FD_76836 | JGI IMG/M metagenome (GOLD analysis project Ga0075444, IMG submission 76836) | Marine microbial communities from the West Antarctic Peninsula - Coastal water metaG017-DNA | ecosystem: Environmental > Aquatic > Marine > Coastal | place: Atlantic Ocean: West Antarctic... | reverse complement strand
CCTCAGCTTCAAGTCATTATTGATTTAATGGAAAAGTCAGAGGGAAGCTAATGGAATTAGGACTGAAGGGTAAAAAAACCCTGATTACGGGCGCGAGTTACGGTTTAGGCCATGCATGCGCCGTTTCGCTAGCCGAAGAAGGCGTAGATATAGCGATTTCATCGCGATACATTGACAAAATTGATCTTGTTTCGGCCGAAATAGCCGCCAAAACCGGGGTTAAGGTAGTGGGCATTGCCGCTGACTTAACCAAGATGGAAGATCTGGAGAAAACCACCAGGGAAGCCCAAGAAAGACTGGGTGACATTGATATTTTGATAGTCAGTACTGGCCACCCACCAACCTATCCCTTCTCTGAAGCGACCGACGAGCAATGGCAATATGGTCACGACTTGGTACTTCGCCCACCGATAGTACTAACAAGAATGCTGCTCGATGGCATGCGCAAGAGAAACTATGGCCGTGTCATCTACATTGGTTCTACTTTTGGCATAGAAGCAGAAGCAAGCTCAGTTGTTCAAAGCACCTTGCGCACCGGGCTCAACGCCCTAGCGAAGTGCATAGCCACAGAGGCTGCTGCCGACGGCGTCACTGTGAACGTAGTTTGCCCGGGCCTGTTCGATACGCCACTGGTTTACGAACTAGCTAAGCAGTACGCTACAACTCACGGTGTTTCAGCCCAAGAAGTAGTAAATGCTTGGAAGTACTCAGCGCCAGTGAAAAAATTCGGAAAAGCTGAAGATCTCGGGGCCTTAATTGCTTTCCTGGCATCTCCCAAGGGCGAATTCATCACCGGCACTGCTATCACCATCGATGGTGGCGCCGTTAAGCAGTACTAGAATAGTTTCTAAAATGTTTAGGACTAAGAATGTTCAGGGCTACAATCGTTAGAGCTAAAATTTTCGCGGCTTCTTTAGCGCTGTTGCTCAGTAGCACGGCTCCTGCCCTAGCCGATCGCGATGATGACTATGCTGATGGAGTGGAAGCTTATAACCGCGGCAACTACCGCGTCGCCAATCAATACTTTCTTGATGCCATGAAAGAAGGCAATTCCAATGCCATCGTCATGCTTTACTTAGCGCACTCTTACGCAGCTCAGGGGCAGTACAAACTGGCACTACCTGTATACCGCAACATCCGCGACAGCTTTAGGGGCACGCCAGAAGCGGCACAAGCGGCTAGCTGCGTGCTGCGCTTAGAAAATCCGGCAACCTTCGCCGCTCAAAAGAGTCAAAGTCAAAGCAGTACTTTCTATAATCGTGTCAAAGCCTATCCCGCTAAAAAAGGACACGCCGCCGTTAGCAAAGCGACGATAGATACGGTCAAAAAAGCAATTCTCGGTATGCCCAGAGCAATTTATCAAATTCTCGATAGTGCTGAAATAACAGTGAGCGTAGCGCCATCAGCGCAAGATAAGCTGGAGGCAAATTCAAAGCGGCAAGAGGCTGCCATTTTAAACGGCAAAGAAATCACAGTGTTTGAAAACCTGATGATAGCTGGCAAAAATACGACTACTTCCACAGCCAAAGCCTTTTCCCCAGCTGAAATAAAAGAAGCTTTCCTCAAGCAAGTAGGCAATGCCATAGAGCAAAGCAGCGGCGGCTTAGCTCGCGATCCTGATTTTCACGCAGTCTTCATGCTTGACTCCCGCAACCTGCCAGCAAACATCGAAGAGACTCTACCTTTCTTGACACCACCGGCCAACCAGGCCGAACAAGAAGTCTGTGCCTATTTGATTGATAGTATCGCCGGCGGTTCCAGCAAAACAGTCACCACTGCTTCGCAAAACTTCCCCAAATCCAAAGCCTGGTTAATCAACAAACTGCGCCTGCAAAATTAGTACACAACGAAAAAGAACAGAGCTAAGCAGAACAGAGCTAAGCGAGAGCCTCTGTCAGCCACTGGGCCATGCGTTCCATTTTTTCAGAACTAACTTGCTTTGCCGTCGCCCCCAAAACATCAGCAATTGATACCTTGGCCAACTCTTTGCGCCAGGCGTCTTCAGCTTTCCACATCGATACAGCAATATTGCAAGGAATGCTATAGCTCGGTTTATCGAGGGCCGGATTAGCACAGGGACCGTCCTGGCGTATTTCGGTGCAGCGAAAGCAATGGTCGTCGCCCTCCAGAGCTATATAGATATCGAGCAGACTGATTTTGTCACTGCTGCGACCAAGGCGATAACCACCCTGGGGCCCTGTTACTGTGGCCACCAGACCGGCCTTAGAGAGGGCCTGAAAGTGCTTGCGCAGATAAGCGACCTTAAGGTTGTGGAATTCTGCCAGTTTCTCCAACCTAAGGCTACGCCCCGGCGGCAAAGCCCCCAGCAGAGCCAGACAATGAATAGACCATTCAACACCACTACCTAATTTCACTTAATACCTAATTTCACTTCTTAATATAGTTTTCGCGTCTAATTCTTCGCGTCTAGTTTTCGTCGAATCCAGTCTTGCTTCAAAGCCAAGGCTAATCAAAACGGGGTCCTAGTAGCCATTATATATAGATAATTTATGTCCAAGATTAAAAGGGGAGAAAAAGCATTGTGGATAAATTCTATCCATGATTGAATAACTACATGAATTGCGGACAAAATTTATCCATAAAGCATTCAAAAACCTATTGCAGCATCTCTACCTAGCGAGGCCAGATTCTGAAACCCCGAAAAGCAGCAAAAATAGCCGTAATTGGAGCAGGAATGGCCGGCCTGACCGCCGCACAAAAGCTTTTGGCTAACGGGGCCCAGGTCACCCTGATCGAAAAATCGCACGGGCCTGGCGGTCGAGCCAGTACCGTCGAGCGCGACCACTTCTACTTAAACCAGGGTCCCCATGCCCTGTACAAAGGTGGAGCCGCCTACGGCATTCTGAACCAGCTCAATATCACTCCAGCCGGGGCTATACCAGCCCCAAAGCGCTCTCTGGCGATTTTTCAAGGCGATCTCCTTGACCTGCCCCTTGATGCCGCCTCTACCATGGCGACAAAGCTGCTTTCCATCACCGACAAAATCGAATGGGGTTTCTTGATGGGCAATCTCGCAAAAAGCAATCTCAACTCTTTGCAGAATGTCTCGCTATCTCAATGGCTGCAATCAACTGTAAAGAGTGAACGGGTTCAAGAGCTATTTACCGCCATGGTTAGGCTATCCACCTATTGCAATAATCCTCAAAAAATCTCTGCCGCAGCGGCCATTCAACAATTATTGCTGGCGCAACAAGAAGGTGTGCTCTATTTAGATCACGGCTGGCAAAGCCTGGTTGACTCGATGTTGCAGTTAATTCGCCATCAAGCACAAGAATCGCAAGAAGACCAAGACGGACAAGAAAGAAAAACTAGACTGAGCGAAATATATGGCGCGGAAGTCACTGCTATTGTGCCCTGTAAAAATGAACCGGGTCTAAATCAGAGTCTAGGCCAACTGGAAATCACCATCAACGGCAGCTGGCAAAACTTTGACGCTGTCATTCTGGCAATTCCACCCAAACAAGTAAGCAAGCTGTTATCTCTAGATGCAGGAGCGACCTCTCTAGCTGCCACCCTCGACAATATCTTGCCCAGCCATGCTGCTTGCCTCGATGTTTGTCTACGCAAACTAACGAATAACGAAAATACCTTTGCCCTCGGCATCGATCAGCCACTCTATTACTCGGTGCACTCCACCACGGCAAAATTAGCGGAAGACAATCATGCTCTCATACACTTAGCTGTCTATTTGCCCGAAGGCGAAAAAGGCAGTGAGAAACACGAGCACCTGCTCCTCGAACTACTCGACAAAATGCAACCAGGCTGGCAGGAAGAACTTGTCTACAAGCGCTTTCTTCCTAACATGACGGCAAGCTTCGGCACGCCCCTAGCAGCAGACAACGGCGCCAACGGCCTAAGCAACGTGACACTGCCAGTGGTGAATCTTCCCGACCAGGTATTCGTCTGCGGCGACTGGGTAGGAAGGGGTCATCTCCTTGTAGATGCGGCCATGAGCAGTGCTGTGGCAGCAGCCGAAGCTGCTATTGCCAGGGCTAGGCAAAGGGCTTATGCTGCTACTAACGCCACCTAACCTCAAATAGCACTTAGAGATGAAGCAGCAAAACGAGTTTCTAAAAACCGTTTTCATTGCAGCCCCCTGCGAAGTGGGCTGGGAGAACATGCAAGGGGTTAACGGCAAGGCTGCCAGTGAATCAGATGCTGTGCGCTTTTGCACTGGCTGTAGTTTAAACGTCTTCAATCTCTCTAAGATGAGCCCCACAGAGGCAGAGGAACTGTTGAGGAGGACAAGCGTCAGCGGTGAAAAGCTCTGTGCCGGCATTTACCGACGCAAAGACGGAACGGTGATGACCGAAAATTGCCCAAAAGGTTTGAGAAAGCTGCGAGATACGGCTCGCAAGACTATCGAAAGAGCAGCAGCATTCCTGGCGACGGTAACAAGCGTGTCCCTCTGGCTACCGGCCAGAGCACAGACTAGATATAGCAACATGGAGCAAGGAACTTATTCAGAATTAGAAACTATAAGAACGAAAGTAGAAGCCTCTCTACCAAATAGAACAGAGCCAGTCTCATACACAAGACACTCCCCAGCGAGATTCGGCCATACAGCAAACTACTACCGGATAGAGCAGCGCAGGCCTCTCATGCAAGCTGTACCAATGAGGCCAGCAGTCCCCCTTGATGCCAATGCCTTCAATCAATTGGTTATGGCTGAACGAAGTGCAATCGCCGGTAAATTTGTTTTGGCAGAAGTACATTATAAAGAAGCACTAAAGCTCAGTGTTGACCAAAAGCACGACCCTGCTTTAGCCAGTAACATCGCCAAGAGTTATGCAGCATTCTTGCGCAAGCACCAGCGCCAGAGCGAAGCTGTACAGCTTGAGAAAGACTACAAGACAAAGCAAGAATCGAACTACGAATCTTGGAAGAGGGAGCCGATGCCACCGATAATGCCACCACCGCCAGACTCGGATGGGCTGCCACCAGCGCGAGGGGCGTGCTCAAGAATGCGGTTGGCTAAGCGCGAGAATGGCAGACTCTGCAACCAAACAGTTCCATGACCGCTCAAGGTTGCAAGAAATAGGCCTTCGCCACCAAATACCATCGATTTCAAATTGCCAGCGCGGGCAATTGAATATTCAATGCCAGGAGTGAAGCCTACCAAGCATCCAGTATCAACCCGCAGAGTCTCACCTTTGAGTTCTCTTTTAACGATAGTGCCACAGGCATGGACGAAGGCCAAGCCATCGCCACTCAAACTCTGAAGAACAAAGCCTTCGCCGCCGAAGAATCCAGTACCTAGTTTTTGGGTGAAAGCAACGTCTAGCTTGGTGCCATAAGCAGCACACAAGAAGCCATCACGCTGGCAGGTGACTTTGCCGCCGAGCTGGGCCAAGTCAAGCGGGATAATCTTGCCAGGATAAGGAGCGGCAAAAGCAACTTTCTGCTTGCCCGATCCGCCGTTAGAGAAGTGAGTAATCATCATAGACTCACCGGCCAGCATGCGCTTTCCGGCACCAAAGAGCTTCTTCATCATGCCCTGGTCAGCGTCTGCGCCGTCTCCCATTTTCGATTCGAAGACTATGCCCTGCTCCATATAGTTCATAGCCCCGGCTTCAGCAATCACTGTTTCGCCAGGATCAAGTTCAATTTCCACCAGCTGCATGTCATCACCAATAATGGTGTAGTCAATTTCGTGTGCCCGCATAGTGCCCATTGTTATCTCTCCTTAGAGAACATGCTTAGTAAACATGACAAGTAAAGGGTTGCCCTTTATTCAAAATCAACTTAAGACTGGGAGTTTATCATGTTGCTCAAAACTTAAGCTTAAGCACCTTATCAATAGAACTCAGTTCATTAAGAGACCTCAGTGGACGAGCGACCTCACACAGGCTACACAATAAAAGCGCTAGACTAGTTATAAGAAGCAAATAAAGCGAAGATAGAGCCAGAGTTCGACAGAGACAGAGTCCGACAGAGCCAAAACTAGCCAAAGAGCGCAGAGAGGAGCCAAACATAGCTCTAAACTGACTGCAAAGAAAGGTGCCATGAGACTTTCAGCCTACCACTGTGCCATGGCAATATGCGGGGCTCTTGTGGCGCTCGGCTATGCACCTTCTTCTGTAGCTGAAAGCCTAGCTGAGACTCTAGCTCAGCCTCAGGCTAAAACAGCAGCAGAAGCAGAAACACAAGCAGAAAAGCAAGTCGAAGCACAATCGGCATCACCAGCTCCAGAACAAAGTCGACAAGCAGCTCAAGAGCAGAACAACGGCGATATTGGCCGTCTCACGTGTATGGAAATGAAATACTTTGGCGCCGAAAACGTCTCCCATTCCTTTAGTCAGAGAATTGACCGCTTAGAAGCGATGATCTTTGGCCAAACAACTAAAAATCCGCTCCAGAGCAGAATCAATAGACTAGAGCAAGCCCTGGGCACGGCCCCAATTAGTGCTAGTGCAGCGAGTTTGGTTTCCGATAGCTCAAAGCCTACTTCTACTTCTACTTCTACTTCTACGCCAATGCCAGAGCCGGCTCCAACGGCAATGGTCGATCATTCCCACTCCTATAAGCCGACAACAAAATCATCTTCATCTTTATCACTATCCTCATCCTCACCCGGCTCTTCATCCAGCTCTTCACCCACGCCATCATTCACTCACTCATCAACTGCACCCTCATCGACATTGAAAGTGCAAACTTTCGAATCTCTCAGCCAACTAGCTGTAGATGACTATGCCGCCAAGCGCTATCACGCAGCAGCAGAGCATTTAATGCAGGCCTTGCAGCACAACAATAGAGATGCTCGCACCTACTATCGACTGGGTGATGTTTTGACTAAATTGCAAGACCAGGACGGAGCCAAAGAAGCATATGAAGCGGCCTTTAGTGTCGATCCCTTTGGAGCGATTGGCTCAATGGCTAAACAGCAGCTGCTATCCAGAGCCAAAACTACAGCCTATCAAGCCACTGCACCGCAAGACACACCAATTGTGGTGGCACGCACAGTCAACTGGATCAACCGCCAGAGCAATGACATATCCGCCCGCTACAACCGCGAGGGCCAAGACTGGCAGCAGTGGAGAAGCTACATGGCCGCTATCGAAGCGGCAAAAATCCGCAAAGAAACTCAAATGGCTCTAGCTAATCTAAATCAAAATACCTATGCCAATAACAATTGGCGCGGCAATACACTGGGCGGGAACACTCTAGGAGGTGGTTATGGCTATCATACTAATGCTCGCCATTATGGCTACGGCGGTGGCTATGGGGCCAATAATGCTGCTAATCAGTACGACAGAGAAGAAATAAGCAATTTAGGAGATATTCGCGCCAACTATGCACTGACAGATGGCCGAGTACAAGGCAACCGAGCCAGGCAAGAAGCTGCCGAAAAAGCGGCCAATGTGCAAGAGAGCGCAACCAACCTCAAAGACTTGATGCTACAGCCAACCAAACCAGGCAGGGCACATCTAAAAGCGTTGGGCACCAATCTCTATGTGCGCTATTACGGGGACGAGACCCCAAGCTACGACTATCCAATCGTACCCGACGATCCAGTCGAAGAGCTGAGAGCGCAAGCCCTGCGGTTAAGCAGTCGATAGAGGCTAACAGCGGCAATCAGCGAATATTCCATCGGCGAATAGCTTTAATCACCGAATAGCCGGACTGCGCGAGAGTACTGTCGAGCTTGAGATCAAACCTGTATCGTGCAGAAGATCAATTTGAGCATTATTGAAATTCACGATAGCCCGTGCTTTTTCAATCAGTGACGACGTATAGTCTTGCTGTGCTTTAAGCACATCAATATTGCGCCCCACACCGTTTTGAAAACGCAGCTGAGCCAGGCGCAGTTCCTCGTTGGCAGAGCGCACTTGCGCTACAGCCTCTTCAATTTTTCTATCGGTCTTAAGAGATTGAAGATAAGAGCGTCGCACTTCTGAAGTGACCTTATTCAAGACCTGTTGCTGCTGCAAACCAGCCTGACGAGCAGTCATCTTAGCAGCATAGGTATTGGCCAGATCAACGGCACCAAGACCCTCAAAATTCCAATTAACGTTGACACCCAAAGTGTATAGCGCCGTAATCTGACGAGCCCGCACACCAACGCCACCGGCAGCACCAGCCAGGGTGATGGGCGCCAGTTCGTATTGTTTGCTTAGGGTCTCACCAATTCCCAAGACATTGCCGCTAAAGGCAAAATTAGGTTGTAGTTTGGCCGCATTAATCACTATCTGCTTCTTAGCAGCCAGGCGCAGCTCCTCGTACTGCTTCAGCTCGGGTCGATTGTCTATGGCCAATTGCAGAAGACGAGCAGCATTGGCTTGCTCAGAAACTATGCGTATCTTCTGTAGCAATAAATCATTGGGCGCTATATCAAGGCCTTGATTGGCATTGAGAAACTCAGCCAGAAGAATAGCAGCTTCACGGCGAGCAACCTGTTGATCAATTAAATTCTGGCGATCTTGAGAGAGCTGGGTCTCCGCCTGCAAAACCTCGAGATTAGTGGCTAAGCCACCTTGTCTTAAATCTTTGTTTAACGAAAGCTGACCTTCCGATGTCTCCACAGCCTTCACTCTAATTTGCAGAAGGGCTTCCTGCAGGAGAAGATCGTAATAGCGCTTGGCGGCAGTCTGCAGAGTATCGCTCACCGTAGCATGCTTGGAATGACGAGCGGCACGATAGTTATTGCGATTCTGCAAAGCACCAAATAAGACACTACCACCACGGTATCCGTAATACTTGAAGCCAGCCGAAGTTAAAATGAATGGATTGTTAAAACTGAGAGGCTCAAGGGATTGACCAAACGGTACATTGGCCTTGCCCTTAAGATAATTCCACTGATAAGAGAGAGCAATATCGGGCAAGAACTTACCCATTGAAGAAACCATATTGGCTTTACGGGCCCGCTCAGCGTAAGAAGAAATGCCTATATCAAGGTTGTTCTTCAAGGCGGCTTGCACCACATCATCGAGGCTCATCGGTACTGTGGAAGCAGCATCGAGCAGAGAAGAATCTACCTTCTTATCGATAGAGATCAAAGCACTAAGGGGCGGTCGAACAATTTGAATGCGCTGGGGATCAACGTCACTACCAGAGAGATCATCTACTGGCACCACCTCATCTAATGGACCTTTATTCAAGCCACGCAGAGGTAAATTCTGACCAGGATCTAAGCTAGAGCTAGAACTTGAACCTGAACCTGAAGAAGAAGAAGAAGAAGAATTTGAGGAGTAATTGACATCTTGAGCCAAAGCACTACTCGAAGGTGAAAGAGTAGCGCAACTACCTAGCAATGCCAGAGAGAAGGCAATGACCCTTGAAGAATTTTCCCATCTAATTTGGCGCAACATTATGCCAACTGCCTCCCGAATTTCGATGTACTTAGAGCTAAAAGAATTGTGGCAAAGGCAGCCAGCGCTAGAACGTCAGGCCAGATTGCCTCGAGCCCAGCACCTTTGAGAATAATGGCGCGAACGCATGTGACGTAATAACGCAAGGGGTCAAAGAGCGATAGCACTTGGAAAAACTCCGGGATACTCTCTAAGGGAGCCACGGCACCAGAAAGTTGAATCACCGGTAAGTTGACGAAAAAGGAGGTCAGAAGCGACTGTCGCTGATTCTGTGAAAAGGCAGCTAGAGCGATACCAATAGCAATGCCAACAAGAATGGCAAGGAAAGAGACAAAGAGAAAGAGAAAAATATTGCCTCTGAAAGGGACATGAAATACCACTGAACTAATCAACAAACAGACAAGCACTGTAATCATGAGCAGCATTGAAAGCGGAATGATCTTAGCTAGAAGAATCTGCAAAGAATTAACCGGCGTCATCAGCAGTTGCTCGAGGGTGCCTGAATCCTTTTCACGGATGACCGCAGCACTAGAAACCAGAGTACTGACAAGATTGAGAACCAGGGCAATTACTCCCGGTACAAAAAACCAACTGCTAATCAAGCCGGGGTTATAAGCAAAAGTAATCTGCGGACTAACTAACTCATGTGAAATCTGAGAGCCCGTCACAAGCTGCCTGTTAAAAGTTGAAATGATCTGACTGATATAGCCGTTGGCAATACCAGCGGTATTAGCATCCACGCCATCGAGCATAACTTGCATAGAGACCTTGGTGCCATGCTTGATTTCGCGCTCGAACTCGGGAGGCACAATTAAACCAGCCTCCAGGTTACCATCCCGAACATTCTTGGCTAAGGTGGCTTCTGTGCCACCGGAAGCGGTGAGATCAAAAACACCATTCTCCACCAGAGCAGCAACAGCCTCGCGACTAGTCGGTGAAGCGGCATGGTCAATGACGCCAAGACGTAAGTGTTCAACATCTGGACTCAAAGCAAAGCCATACAAGAATAGCTGCAAAATTGGCATAAAGAAAAGCAGAAAAATCAACTGTTTATCGCGCATTATCTGGCGCAATTCTTTGATTATCAGAGCCCGTATCTGGTGGCGATAATTACGTGTACTAGTTGACATAAAATTTTCCAAAATCTTCCTTAGCCCCCGCCAGACAGCTGCATTTTACGCATGATCCGGGAAGCTCCCACGAGCAGAACAGTGGCACAAATAGCCAGGGCCACCGGAAGATGAATCTGGCTAGAAAAATCGCTACCGCGCACAAAGGCATTGCGCGATGCTTCCACAAAGTACCTTGCTGGCAAGATATTGCAAATTAGAGACAGGGGATAGGTAATATTGCGCAGAGGATAGAGAAATCCCGAGAGCAAGAGCGCTGTGGTAAATCCGGTGGTGGCGACCATTTGTACAGCAGCACTCTGGCTGTTCGCTCGGGTACCAACAAAGAGACCAAATAAGACAGCACTAGCAAGAAATACCAAAGTAGAAATAAAGTAGATGTAGGGATCACCTACTAACCTGATACCAAATAGAACCATGGCCATCGATATAACAATCAGGGCCTGAACAAAAGCAATAGCAGTATAGGCTAAGGCTTTACCAACTACCAATTCAAAAGAGGAGATACTCGAAGCATAAAGCTGCAATATGGTGCCTTGCTCTTTCTCTCGAGACATAGCCAGAGCTGACAAGAGACAAGGGAAGATCCACAAAATCACGGCAGTAGCTCCAGGAGCGACATACAAGGCTTCTTCTCGGCCTGGATTAAACCACAAGCGCACTTTAGTCGTTACTAAACTCTTTACCTGGTTGAATTTATGGCTGCGTAAGAAATATCCTGTGGTGGCAATAATGCTGTTCTTAACGACGCGAGCATTGTTTACATCAGTAGCATCAATTATCACTTGAATGTCAGATGACTGACCTTGTTTAAGGCGGCGAGAGAATTCTGGCGGAATAGTTATGGTCGCCTTTGCTTCGCCCATATCAAGCGGCCCCATGGCGCTGCTTGATACAACACTTGTTGGAGCTGAACGGAGATGTACAGGATCGTGCCAGGGCGTGTTTACTAATTGTCCATTGGCAAAAATAGTATCGATATAATCGCGACTGAGGGCACCATTATCAAAATTACGCACAGCTACTGGAATATTTTTCGATTCCAATCTCGTAGCATAACCATAAAGAAGCATGGCCACCGAAGGCAACAAGAAAGCCAAAGCGAGGGTGAGTTTATCCCTCCTGAATTGTGCAATCTCTTTTCCTGCCTGTGAAATCATTCTACGCATCAGCTCTACACGACCCCCGATGCGCGCTGCACAATTGAAATAAATGAGTCTTCCAAACTAAAAGCTATTTGCCTGGAAGATAGTGGCACCAATCCGCTAGCAGCCATTTCCTTAACTAGAGCTGGCAATTCAGTATCAGGATCATCAAACACCACATGCAAGCTATCGGCGAACATCGAAACTCGCCAAGAAACAAACTTCTGCTTCAAAAAAGCGTAAGCCGCTTGAGCATTTTCAAAGCGCAGCTCCACAAGCTTACCTGGCTGACTATTCTTGATCTGGGAAGGAGAGCCCTCTGCCACGAGCGAGCCTGCCACCATAAAACCGAGGTTGTTACAGTATTCTGCTTCTTCTAGGAAGTGGGTTGTCACGAGCACGGCAGTGCCTTGCCTGGAAAAATCACGAATCAACTTCCACATCTCGCGTCGAGCCAAAGGATCAACTCCCGAGGTCGGTTCATCGAGAAATAGAACCTCTGGCTGGTGTAAAACAGCGGCGCCAAATGACAGGCGCTGCTTCCAACCGCCCGGCAGCTTAGCGGTCAGCAAACCCTCTTGCCCAGCCAAATCAGAGCTTCTCAATACCCACTTAATTCTCTCGCGCTTAAGGCTATCGGGCACACAATAAACACCACAATAAAATTCAAGATTTTCACGAATAGTCAAATCGTCATACAGCGTAAATTTCTGACTCATATAACCAAGCCGCTGCCGCAGAGCTTCAGATCGTAGATTTGACTTCTGCCCGCAGAGTTCCATTCGCCCAGCACTTGGTTTAATCAGGCCACAAAGTATCTTGATCGTGGTGGTTTTGCCAGCGCCATTAGCGCCAAGGAGTCCATAAATTTCGCCATATTCAATTTGCAAATTAACGTCTTTGACCGCATGAAAACTGCCGTAGACTTTCTTCACGCCCTGGGCAAAGATTGCAGAACCAGAAGGGCCCGGATTTGGGGAAGGGCCTGTACTTGCCGATGAGCCAGAAGTTGCAGCTGGGCCGGAAGTTGCAGTTGAGCCGGAATTTGCCGAAGGACCAGTAGAGGCAGGCTGAACATATCCGTCTAGGCGACTGCCACCGGCCATCCGGCTTCTCGCTGCCACGAATGGAAACATCCTCTCCGCAGCCGGAATCTCGCCTCCAGTCTTCGCTCTCAATTTAGTAACAAAGACGTTCTCTAAAGTCGGCTCTTGCACCTCTATGGAAAGCGATTCACTAGTCTTCTCATCAAGTGCAGCCTGCCGAACTGAATCACTGGCTCGGGCTACGTCATCGACCAGCACATCGAGTCGATCACCAAAAGTTTGCACATCAGAAAAGATACTAGGATCATCCTTCTCCACCTGATGCAACCTTCGCTCCAAATTATCAATAGCATTGGCCCGTACTTCTAAGCGATGCAAGCCAAGGTTCCGCTTTAATTCCATCGGTGTCCCGATTTCCTCAATTTCGCCCTCATGCATCAAAATCAGTCGATTGCAGCGCTCTGCTTCATCAAGATAGGGAGTTGCTACAGCAACCGTGACACCTTCAGTGGTGACAGTGGCAAGTAAGTCCCAAAACTCACGGCGCGAAACCGGATCAACTCCGGTGGTAGGCTCATCGAGAAGTAGTAATTTAGGTCTAGCAATTAAGGCACAGCATAGAGCCAATTTCTGCTTCATCCCGCCGGACAATTGCCCAGCCAAACGACTAGAGAAACGTTCAATATTCATCAGCTTCAAATACTTTTGACTGCGCTCGGCAAAGTCATCTTTTTCTACTTCCCTCAAACCGGCCACATAGCGCAGATTTTCAGCAACACTGAGATCGAGATAAAGAGAAAACTGTTGAGTCAAATAGCCAATTTCGAGACGAACGTCGCGCGGCTTCTGACCTATTACACTAGCGCTTCCAGCAGATTGCTCCATGACGCCGCCAAGGACGTGAAATGTAGTGGTTTTACCGGCTCCATCAGGACCAATCAGCCCGAAAATCTCACCTTCAAAGATATCGAAGTCGAGACCTTTAACGGCCTCAAGAGCACCATAAGATTTTTTCAATCCCTGCACTTTAACTATCGGCTGGATAGCGCTGATGCCAGACTTGGTTAGCGTCTCTATCATGATTAAGGTGTGTCTACAAGAATCTCAGCGTCAGCGGGCATGCCTGGCTTAGCGAAGCGATCGGGTTGAGTAATACCAATTTTGATACCAAAGACTTGTTTTACTCGATCATCCTTAAAGTAAATATTCTCGGGAGTGAATGAGCCTTCCGGATCAATCTGTATCACAGTGCCTTCAAAAGGTTTATCAGGGGAAGAATCAAGAAATACGCGGGCTTTCTGTCCGACGCGCACCCTTCCTATCTGCCCTTCAGGCACATAGCCCCGCAGATAAACAGTACTGAGATCAATGACCGAAATAAGAGTCTGTCCCGGCACTGCTACAACACCAGGTTCAACCACCCGCGCCGTTACAATTCCCGAAATTGGACTTTTCACACTCAAATAGGCAATATTGGCAAGAATTTGCTCCTCATCAGCCTTCGCACTTAGCTCTTCTTGCTTTGCACTTTTCAACTGATATTGTGCCTGAAGTAATTGGTCACCAAAAGCGAGCAACTGAGACTGCCGCATTCTTGGATTAAGGCGCGCAGAGCGAGCTTGCGCCAGGGCCGCCTTTGAGACATTCAATTGCTTGCGAGCGGCTTCGACTGAACTCGATTTAGCACTAACGACAGCTTCAGCAGTTGCAGCGCTGGTTGAAACTTGATCATTTTCATCAAGAGTTACAGCACCTTTGGAAGCGAGAAAGTTATAGCGCTGCTTTCTGATTCGCGCCAATTTCAAATCAGACTGGGCTTGGATCAACTGAGCCTCAGTCTCACTAACACGAGCATCGGCTTGCGAGACATTGGCGTCGGCCTGATCGATCTGAGCCCGCATATCTTCAGAAGACTGAAGAACGCGTAACTTCGCCTCATCTATTTGATTTTTTACTACTCCAATCTGGTAGCTCGCCTGCTCAGCAAGGGCTGCAGCGCGTTGCCTCTTCGCTTGAGCGCTGCGCAGCTGAGCTTGAATGTCGTCATCGCTGATTTTAACCAGCAAATCCCCTTTCTTTACCTGATCGCCTTCGCGATAGGCCATGAAGTCTACCCGGCCACCAATCTTAGGCCCGATATTAGACTCATAACCCTCAATACGGCCACTGACCCTAATAGTGTTACTGTCTGCCGGCTTTGGTGAGTACGTCTTATAGCCAAACCACCCCGCAGTGCCCAGCAAAGCTAAAACTACAAGCGCCACAACCGGTTTGGGTAAACCATGCCTCGCAGGTTTAGCGTCAGGCTGCATTTTCGATGTCTCAGCAGAGGCTTGTGACTGCTGAGAGGCACCTGACTGAGGATCTGCGGTTTGCATCGTCATATTCTCATACTCGTCTTACTATCCATTCTAAAAGTAATATCGGAAGTCTATCCAAATTTTGGCGAAAGTTACCAGACACTGCTATCATACCAACCGGTATGGATACCATGTCAATCCCCCAAAGGCTCAAGCTCGAAGATTCAACTTGCAAACTTAACCGATATCGCTCAAGTGAGCATTTTTCAAACATTCACAATCGAAATTGAGCCTACCAACTTGCTAGACTGTCCGCTTCCAGAAAGGTGCCATTTAGTGACAGCAGAATTGCCCTCAAATTCAGACCAAGTTAAGTCTGAAACTGAAGACAAGCGGGCGCATCCGCGCAGCAAGCGAGATCAGATAGTCGCTGCGGCAATAAAAGTCTTCCTCGAAAACGGTTACAAAGCAACCAGTATGAACCGAGTTGCCGACCAAGCAGGGGTTATCAAAGCCACTATCTATAGCCACTTCAAAGACAAAGAACAACTATTCATAGCGATAATCGAAGAACTAACCATCAAAAAAATCGATCTAAACTATGAAGACTTGGAGCCACTAATGGTTTTGCCTCCAGAAATGTTCATAGACCAAGTCAGTAATAAATTTTCTGTGCTTATGGATGACCCTGACTATCTCAGATTATTCAGAGTGATGGTAGGCGAATCAGAACGCTTCCCAGAGTTAGCCAGTATCTATGTAAAAACAGTTATTCTACGCGGCATGGATCTTGCTACCGCATACTTTGACCGTCATCCTGAGCTGAACATTGCTGACAGCGCCGCCACAGCTCATATATGCGCTGGTTCTTTTGTCTCGCTGATGACTTGGCAGCAGGTGCTAGGCGGAAAGAAAATAAGAACACTCGAGGTTGAGCGAGTGACAAAAATGCTTAAGGCACTAATTTGCAACGGTGCTCAATACCGAAGGGAAAACAACTAGCCTGGAAGGATTAAAGTTACCTCCTCGTTCAGTCTCTATCGGTCCCGATCTTAAAAAAGCCACAAGCAGTGAACCCTTTGGCCATCGGATTTTGTCAAAGTAGAACCAAATCACGGCAAGAAAGCTCTGAAGCCATTTAAAACTAACACCGTGGTGAATTGACCAAATCAGCCGATTGGCGGCTGCAACAAGGGCCTGAACCGATTCAGTATGGATCTCATATGAT
>Ga0075444_10001134_pt1 | contig 16207 bp, 13 predicted proteins | sample CoawatmetaG01DNA_FD_76836 | JGI IMG/M metagenome (GOLD analysis project Ga0075444, IMG submission 76836) | Marine microbial communities from the West Antarctic Peninsula - Coastal water metaG017-DNA | ecosystem: Environmental > Aquatic > Marine > Coastal | place: Atlantic Ocean: West Antarctic... | reverse complement strand
TTGCAGCCATTTCGTAAGCTGGTTAACAGAACCGTCTTCGTAATGATAAATCTTATTTAAGTTTCTTGCTTTTGGACCAATCGGCGTTATTTCATCATTGGTAGCATGGCACTCTTTGCATTGATTTTTATTTGGAACTCTATACCTGACGCTCCTTTGCTCACCGGCTAGATCAATCCAAGACGTGTTAATGGTTTTACCTGCTATTTTTATTTTTGCTTCTGTTTGCTCTTTATTCCACGCATACGACACCGCTTCCCATCCTGATTCTTTTCTTAAGAGAACCCTTGTTTCCATCATGTTCTTACCCTTATCTAATGTTCTTTCATCCAAGGGGTAGTAAAAAGTTTTTATCAACGCAGAACCAACTGGAAAATTGAAAACCCAGTCTTCTTCATAAGTAGCTTTTCTTCCATCCGGCACGTAAACCCAGCGTTGTTTGTATGAATAGTCTGAAAATAAAGTAGAGATTAATTCATAAGGGAGTACGCCATCCGCAGGGTTCTGAGCTTTCTTATCTTCAAAAAAAGCAAATTCATCTAAAGTCTTTGGAAATTTATCAGCAAGAATGACAGAGTCATTTACGCCGTAAATTTGATGACTAATAAATAGAAACGTAAAAACTACAAAAGCCCTTAACCCTGACATGGATTTATATCCCTTCTATTGAAACTGCTTCCAATGGCGTAATAGGACCTCGAAAACTATCATAATCAGTATTCACGGGGTCTAAACCGATCATATACTTAATAGGACTAATGGTTAAGAAAGAAGCCTTACCATTATCCCCCAGAACGATTTTTTCATCTTCGGGTTGTCCAAAAATGATCTGACTCATAGGTAAAATGCCATCCCAAAAAATATCCGGCATTTTTCCTCCGGACAGCTCATAGAGCACTGCTGCTAATTCTCCGGTTTCAAGGTCCGGATCAAAACCACTCCTTCCAAAACGATTGTCATAAACTTGCACAGACCTTGGGTGAGGATAATAGCCCTCGTCCTCTGTGTCATAGCCGTAGGTTACTATTGCCAGATTAACCGTTCCATTGCCGCTGATATCATTGTCAAACACTTCTATGTCAGAATTAGCTTGAATAATAATACCCGTTCCTCTTGGCACCTCTCCCACTATGTTGCCTTCGGGTGCAAAATTATCCGTGTCGTTATCTATACTCTTATTCTTAAAAACTCTCACGTGATGACCGCCTTGTTGAGGAAGATCTGGAAGATCAAAAACAAGGATTCCAGCGGTATTATGAGAGGCTAAATTATCGTACACGTCAGCGTAATAAGAGTTCTCAATCTCTATCCCAGCTACGTTGTATTGTGCAGTGCTATTTCTGACAATTATATTCGTTGATTGCCCTACGTAAATACCGGCATCAGATGCACCAATTGCTACGCATCCATCTATAAGGACATCACTGGACTCAACTGGATAAAAACCATACGCTCCATTGGAGCTTTTCGGCCCGCCCGTCCATTCAGTTTTAACATTAATCATATAAATGCCTTTGGCACCTATCACCTTGATAGCATCTCCTTTGGCGTCTTCTACTGAAAACCCTTTTAAAGTAACTTTATTCGAAGTAACAAGCAGTCCTTGTGCTCCTGAGGCTTGTTTAGAAAAATTAAGGATCGTCTCATTCATCCCTGCTCCCTCTATGGTTACATTGTCTACGTCGAGAGACAGGCCATCTTCAAAATAATAAGTCCCTTTGCTTAGTCTTAAGGTGTCCCCGGGATTAATAATGATAAGAGCTTCTTGTAATTCCTCCTGAGAGTTCAAAGAAGGCTCTAAAGATATTTCTTCAGTAGATAGATTCTGTATTACGACAAGGGAAAAGAACAAGATAATTTTTATATAAATTTTATGCATCTAACTCTCCTAAACTGATAAAGTTGTCTCAAACCCAAAAAAAAAATGTCATTCGAGAATATTATACTTATTTTACAAACTGTAGGTCCTTTTACTGTGCTAGTAACAGTTTATTTTTTGGTTACTGAACTAAAAGAACAAAACAGAGTTGCCAGGGCTAATGCGAGACAAAACATTGCGGACAGCCATCAACGTCTTACTCTCGCCGGTCTTGAAGAGATCATCATTCGTATAAAAGTAAAATTAAGAGCCGGTGAAGATTTATCTCCGGAAGAAGAAACGGCTTATTTAACGCACTTTACTGCAATTTTAAGAGGTAGGCAGAGCCAACATTATCAATACTCGCTTGGAATGCTAGATCAATCGGAATGGGATGCCATGCTCTCTTCATTCAAAACCTTACTAGGAGATGAAAGAAACTTAAGAATATGGTCTTGGGTTGCGCCTACTTTTCCTGCGGACTTTGTAAAACTAGTCCAGAACGAGATAGAAGAAACTACCACCGAAGATCCTCCTTCTGAAGAAGTAGCAATAGAAAAAGAAGTTATACTTGAAGAAGACCCTGAAGAAGAAACGACAAAAAATTAAATTAAAAATTTACCAATGGAATTTGAGACACATCAAAAAGAACAACATTTAGATTACCTTTTTAAATCCTTACAACACCACCCAAGTCCTTATCTTATTTATGATATACAAGGCAACATAAAGTGGGCTAATTTAGCTGCAGAGTTTATCTTTAGAATCGAAGACTTAAATGAATTATCGATTATAAAATTAGATGTGGCTTCATTGCAAAGCTCTAATTCTACTGACTCAATAGCACGATCATATACAACACCCATAGAAGTTAAATTAAGAAAAATAGAGTTTTTTATTAGAACCAGGGTCCATGTAATTCCGGTTTCTGATTCGGATAATTTCCTTTTAATTGAAATACTGTGCAATTCACGTTCTGGACTAGAAGCCATTCAACAAACCATAGCTTGTATTGAATTTGATAGAATTGATTTAGCTTATCAGAAGCAATTTAATCTTGAGACGGGCGAAATAACTGGCGTTGAAGCTTTATTAAGAATGAGAGATGAGTTTGGACAAATTATCCCAAATGATCTAATTATTCCGCAAATTGAAGGTGAAAGTCTTTTTTCTTTAATTGTTCTGTCCTCATTAAATAAGTTATCAGAATTCTTTAAGGTTAAAGATCAGCTTGGACTCAAAAATATAACCGTCTACCTTAATGTTTCTGCCCATACTGTTATGCACCCTGAGTTTGGAGACATATTTGCTAATTATGCTGATTCAATGAACTTTAAACAGGATGAATTTGGACTGGAAGTTACAGAAACAGCTGAATTGAGTAATACCGAAGATGCTGCAAGATCTTTACAAAAATTAAAGGATAAAGGTATAAAAATTGCACTTGATGATTTTGGTGCAGGGTATTCTTCTTTAAGGTACATTAAAGACCTTCCTGTTGATGTGGTTAAATTAGACAAACACTTCACAAACGGCCTTGATGATCCAACCACGGCTAAATTAATTGGTTTTGTTGTTGAAGTATGTAAGGCACTGTCTCTTGAAATGATCGGAGAAGGCATAGAAACCGAAGAACAAAAAAAGATTATGTTAGAAATAGGATGCGAAATAGGCCAAGGCTACTTAATGCATAGGCCTGAATTTTTAGAATCTTTAATGAATAAGGTTAAAAATGGATAAGGTCATTAAACAACAGGCGTCTAAGGGTGCTGAAGAAATACTACTAACACAAATCAAACAAGAGTTCACAACTCCAGCTGATGCTATCTCAGAATACTTAGAATTGGTTCATAAAAATGTGATTGAAATGAATATTTCCGTTGAGGATGAGATCAATCAGATTAGATCCGGGTGCGATAGATTAACCAGCCAATACGAAGAAGCTTTTCATCAATTTACAGGAGTCAATGCAACAAAAGAGAAAAAATCGCCAGAAGAATATTCTGAGCTTAGACACAATCTGCGCACACCACTCAACGCAATAATTGGTTACAGCGAAATTTTGATAGAAGACCTTGAAGATGATCTTGACGAGCAATCGCTTTCCGACCTCCAAACCATCATAGACCTATCGAGGGAGATTGAAAAAGCCATAGAAAGTTTTGTGGATTACATAAGAGGAGATATCACTAAGTACAATGATGGGAGCAACAACCAATTAGAATCTGCTGAAGCGTTGTTTAAATCCTTGGGTGACATTGACTATACGGTAGAGCTTGATGAGAAATTGCTTGGAGCAGATATCTTAATTGTTGATGATAATGTCACAAACTGCGAAGTTCTGGAAAGAAGACTGTCCCTGCAAGGGTTGAAGTGCAGAACTGCCTATGATGGAACAACTGCAATACAAGAAGTTAACTCCAAAGCACCTGACCTCATATTGCTGGATGTTATTTTACCTGACATCAATGGTCTTGAGCTTCTGAAGACGTTTAGAGAAAATCATTCAAGTGACGCCATGCCCATCATAATGGTTTCGGCTTTCAATGATGTTGATGGTATTGCTAAGTGCATTCAATTGGGTGCGCAAGACTATTTACCAAAACCTCTTAATGGAACCATCCTTCTGGCAAAAGTAGTTTCTTCTTTGGAAAGGAAATTTTTTAGAGAAAGAGAAAAAGAACTTGTAAATAAACTCCACGTACAAGCAACAACTGACCAATTGACTGGCATATCCAACAGAAGAGTTGTTTTTGAAAGTCTTGAAGATGCTTATGCTCAGCTCCTCAAACAAGAAATAGAAAATTTCTCAGTTATCATGATGGATATTGATCATTTCAAAAACGTGAATGATACTTATGGGCACTCGGGGGGAGACAAAGTTCTAATTGCCATGGCACAAACATTAGATGAACTGATTAAAGAACCCAATATTTTAGGTAGGATTGGCGGTGAAGAATTTTTAGCCGTAATTTTAGATAAAGAAGTCGATGATATGTCGGAATTTTGTGATAAGTTACGAGTATCAATTGCTAAAAACACTGTAGATTATGAAGAACACAGTATTAAAATCACAACCAGCGGCGGGGTTGCACACAGCTCTGAATCTGAAAATTCTTCAGATCTCATCAACAAGGCAGACGAAAGGCTTTACGATGCCAAGAAAGCAGGAAGAGATGTATTTATATTAGAATAAAAAAACAAGGAAGAAGATAATGGCAAAAATACTTTACGTTGAAGACAATGAAATGAACAGAGACATGCTTTCCAGGCGACTTCAAAGAAGGGAGCATGAAGTGCTACTAGCCCTAGATGGAAAAGAAGGCATTGATATGATGAAATCAGAAAACCCCGATATTGTTTTAATGGACATGGGACTGCCCGTGATGGATGGCTGGGAAGCCACTACCACAGCTAAGGCCGATCCTGAGATACAAAATATTCCAATAATTGCACTGACTGCTCATGCCTTAGAGTCAGACAGAGTCAAAGCACTAGAATGTGGAGCTGATGACTTTGATACCAAGCCAATAGACTTTAAGAGGCTACTAGAAAAAATTGCTAATCTGCTTCCTTAAGAATTTTCTTCGTTATATATCTTTTTGACTAAGGAGGATAACTCATCCATAGATACTTCATCCTTTCTTACCATTCCAGCAACATTTTTTTCTAAAAGTTCTCGCTGAACATCTGTTAAGTCCTTACCTGAATACACTAAGATGGGTGATCTCTCTTCGGCAGAGAAATCTTGCATATAAACTTCTAAAAATTCAAAACCGTCCATCCTGGGCATCTCTAAATCAAGAACTATTAATGACGGTTTGGTTGATAATTTTTCAAGACCTTCTTTGCCGTCTTTTGCAGTTTCAGCTATCCATCCAGCGTCCTTGAGCATCCTTGATAAAAGGTCTCTCACGTCTGCGTCATCATCTATCACCAAGACATTCTTTTCTGTTGAGGCGTCTCCCATCAAACGTTTAACGGTCTCTAAGAAAAGATTTCTGTCTATAGGTTTTGTGAGGTAATCATCTGCGCCTAAAGATTTAGACAAAACATCTTGAGATAATTGACTAACCATAATGACTGGCATGTCTGCTAACTCAGGATCGGATTTACATTCCTTTAAGATTGACCAACCGTCCCTGCCGGGCATAAGTACATCCAATAAAAGCATTTTGGGTTTCATTTCCCTTACCATCTGCATGCCCTTCTCGCTGTCAGTTGCGCCTACAAGCGTTAAGCCTATTTTTGATAATGTTCTTCTTATTAAATCGTGCATAGGCACATCATCATCTATAAGAACAACCACCTTTTCGCTTTCTTCAAGTTTATCAATAGCGTTCCCTTCTTCAACTTCATCAAACTCTTGCGCACATTCTCGAGGGAGGTACAGTGTAAACACAGACCCTTCACCCAAGACGCTTGTTACTATGACATCCCCGCCCATCAGCTCAGCAAGTTTCTTAGTTATTGGTAAACCAAGGCCTGTTCCACCATGTTTTGCTGAAGTAGATCTTTCTGCTTGTTCATATTCTCTGAATATCTTGCTTACGCCCTCTTCCGACATACCTTCACCAGTATCAGATACAGCAAACCTAATCATCTCAATTTCATCTTGGATAAAAGTATCTACATTAAGCGTTATTGTTCCATTCGATGTAAATTTAAACCCGTTGCTCAAGAAGTTTGTTAAACATTGTCTTATTTTCGTTTCGTCTTGATTCATTGACCCCAATTGATCTTCTAAGTTAACAACAAAACCATTATCATTGGGGGTTGCCAACGGACCTGTTACATCCTTGATTGTATCTATCATGGATTCTATTTCGAAGCTTGTTAGATAAAGCTCCATTCTTCCTGCCTCAATTTTTGATATATCCAAAATATTATTAATTAAGGATAGCAAATGACTTCCGGCTGAAGTTATTTTCTTTAAATCTGGTAAAAGATCGTCATAACCTAAATCTTCGCAATCTTCAGCTAGCATTTCTCCATAGCCCAGTATGGCATTTAGTGGCGTTCTTAATTCGTGACTCATGTTTGCAAAGAAACGAGTTTTTTCTGCATTTGCATCTCTAGCTTCGTCTCTGGAAGTTTCCATTTCACTGGTACGAGCAGTAATCAAAGCTCCCACTTCATCCGACATTCTTGAAAAAGCTAAAGACATTAATTCAACGGAGGCCTCTTCATTGCCTTCCTTGTCTCCGGTTCGTGCCAGTTCAGACATTTTAGTAATATCATCTAAAATAAGCCTCTGCGCCTCACCTTCAAGCTGATCGGCCAAGAAGGACATTTTTTCAATAATCACTCTGTCTCTTTCTTTTCTTCTCTTGGCTTGTTCTTTTCGAATATCTTCCATTTCAAGAAGATGCCCTCTGTAGCTATGCAACGCTGTAGACAGCTGGCCCACTTCATCGCTTGCTGAAGCTAATATACCTGATCTTTTTGGCATTTGTTGGGTGTGATCACCCTTGGTTAGACCTTCCAAAACCTTAATAGCTCTGGTTATGCCTCCAAAAGTTATATACGTAACGTAGGAAGTTAAAGAAATAATAAGCAACATCATGATGGCTGCCAAGATGTAACTTCTATTCAATACAGTTGAAGATTCTTCCATAGATGCACGCTCATCTTTAAAAATATATAACTGTGCCAGGTCTGCAGATAAGTAAGAACTTAAAGGCAATAAAGTAATCGACGTTCCTAAATCAAAGTCTTTAGCGCTGTATCTGCTTCCTTTTGCTTCTTTGTATTCAATGGCTTTATTTACCACTCCTTGGTAGTCAGAAACCCCATAGCGACTCTCATCTCCCGAATCATCGGAAGAATAGTTCTCATCCAAACTAATTAGACCTTCTGGAGTTTGAATACCTGTTCTTACTTCAAACTCATCTTCAAATATTTCTATGGCTTTTCGAATATCCGCTCCTATTATGATTAGCGCAACTGTCTCTTGATCCATTTTTAAGGGGAAGGAATAGGTTTGATTTAAAGTGGATGTCAATTCGTCATTTACATCTAGTATTTTTAACGTTGACTGGCGAGGTCTTCCGGATATGTCTTGAAGATGAGAGTCTAGGTAAGAAAAAAATTCTGGTCTGGCTTTTGGGCTGCAAGGGTCTATTCCAAAAAGATCAAAAGCACTTCCGCAATAGATTCTTTCTCCCGTAGGAAAGTAAGCCATCACAAAACTTAGTTCACCTTCGTCTAAATCATCTGCAAAAATAAATTCAATTAAATACTGTAAATCTCCCAACCTTCTGCTTTCAATTGAATTAAAAATAGGATTGATTGCTGAGCCTGCTGAATCAATTTCATCTGCAAGCGTTTCATCATTCGGGTTCCAATAATTGCCTCTATCTCCCGTTCCTGGGAGCCAACGGCTCATTGCTTCATAAGTATTGTTGTATATTTGATACCAAGATGACTCATAGAGTATAACCAACGATTCGCTAGCAGCATCGTCTCTGATGTCATCTCTCGTTTCGGTAGAGAAGAAGAAAACAACTGCCATCAGAAGATAGCCAACCACCACGAACAATAAGAGCTGAAGTCTTATAGACATATATTTATATATTAAGAAGGCAGAAAGAAATTAAGAGTCAATCTCTTCGCTTTAACTTTTATTGTGCTTGAAAGGCAAAAGTAAGTTTAACTTGAACATTGTTGGCTTTCACGGACTGACCATTATGATTTGGGGGTTGATACACCCAACTTCTTATGGCTTTAATAGACGCTCTTTCAAATACACCCTGTGGGGTAGATTCTACTACGTAAGGATCTAAAACAGCTCCATCAGTATCGACATCAAACTCTACTATCACATAACCTTCGGTTCCCATTCTAAGAGCTTTTCTTGGAAAGGTTGGTTGTTTAGAATAATTACGAGTTAGACTGATCTCAGTCTCATCTTCTCCTACGTATCCCAAATCAGCAGCAGACGCAGCTATGGAGAACAAGCCTGTCACAAGAGCAGTTACAAATAACTTAGTTACAGATTCATTTAAGTGGTCCATTCTCTTCATATCGTTTACTCCTTAAGTAAAAAAATTTATTATACACTCCTAATTCACTAATAAAAATCATGTCTAAAACAAAAAAAATAAAACATTATCTTGCTGGTCAGCGTTACTGGGAAGTCTTCGTCGTGCCGCAAGATGAAACGATAGGTCATGCATGTGAAATTATGGAAAAAAATCGTATCGGCGCTTTGATAGTTGTAGACACAAAAACTGACAAAGAACATAGTCATGTCGTGGGCATTATCACGGAAAGGGATGTTGTCAAAACCATTGCCCATCACATGCATGAGATTGAAGACAAGAAAGTAGAAGAAATTATGTCCAATAAGCTTATCAGCACTACACCTGAGACGACGACAGATGACGCCATTAAATTGATGGTTGAAAATCAAATAAGACACCTTGCTGTTATGGATGGAGAAAAATTAGTAGGTGTTATATCAATGAGAGATATTTTTTACTCGGTGAACTATTTGTCGAACAATTAAGAGTATCTGCTTTCTCTTTTGTAAATTCTAGATACAGGTAATCGGGTCATGAAGGGGCGGGAAAGTGCCTTGTTGCCACCTTCCTCTCTTGAAATTAGGTATTGTTCAAACTACCCTTCAGTTTCTTGAATCAGTTCAAAGATTTTCATTGTCTGATCACCGCCTTGATAGCAAAGCTTGGCGTCCGTCATGTCTGAAATTTGATCCCAATTAGCAGCAATATTTTCAGCGAGCATGTCTTCGCCCGTTCCAAGATTAACCCCCTTGGTTTCGTGAATCATCACTCTGGTAAATACGCCTGCGCCCGCTGCAACGATAACACCGGTGGGGGCTTCGTCAGAGACCATGAAAGTTACTGCCGGGGTAACAAAATCAGGCTGAAGTTTTTCTAAGACCTCTCCGGGCATCAGACTTTCCGTCATTCTTGTGCCCGCAACCGGAGCCAACGCGTTGCATTTGATGTTGTACTTAGCGCCTTCCAGCTTAAGAGTATTCATTAAACCAACAACGCCCATTTTTGCTGCGCCGTAATTAGTTTGGCCAAAATTTCCGTAAAGACCACTCGACGAAGAAGTCATTACTATTCTTCCGTAGTTTTGCTCTTTCATTATTTCCCAAACGGCCTTGGTGCAGTTAACACTTCCCATTAGATGAACTTCAAGAACAATTCTAAAATCTTGATCTTCAACTTTAGTAAAACTCTTATCTCTGAGTATCCCTGCGTTATTAACTAAAATATCTATGCGACCATATTTTTCCATCACTTCTTTGACCATAGCGTTTACTTGATCTATGTCAGTGACACTGGCGCCATTAGCCATGGCTTCTCCGCCAGCAGCTTTAATCTCTTCAACAACAGCTTCGGCTGCTGACGAAGAACCGCCACTTGATCCATCCACACTTCCACCTAAATCGTTGACCACGACTTTGGCACCTCTTTTAGCCAGATCCAATGCGTGACATCTACCAAGACCACCACCCGCTCCAGTAACAATAGCAACTTTACCTTCAAAGCTTATAGACATATTATCTCCTTCAATTTTTTAGACGTTGATTTTACAACAACCTAGTTTCTTTGTGAAAAAGCTTTTTGTATTCTTGAAATGGATTCCTCCAAAACAGAACGAGGGCAGCCAAAATTTAACCTCACGTAATCCTTATTTCCAAAATATTCTCCTGCATGAACGCCCACTCGGGCTTGTTGTATAAAAAATTCAGAGGCTTTTAAAAGTTTAGCTTCTCGACAATCTATCCATGCCAGATAACCAGCATCAGGTCCACACAAGGACAAGCCTTCAATCTTGTTAATTCCTTCTTGTAATATTCCTTTATTGGTTTGAAGGTATTTAATGAGTTCGGTGTGCCAATCTTGTCCATGCAAGTAGGCTGCTTCAGTTGCTACGTAAGACAAAGCACCTATGTGTGCAACGATACCCCTCATGTTGCGTCTAAAATTTTCTCTTATCTCAGGATTGGGGATGATCGCCGCTGCAATTGGCAGACCGGCTAAGTTAAAAGTCTTACATGGCCCCAATAAAGTAATTGAATTTTGTTCGGCTTGTAGGCTGACAGAGCCAAGATGAATGTGTCTATCGGTTTCACTGAGCAATAAATCGCAATGTACCTCATCGGAACATATTCTCACGTCATTTTTTACGCAAATATCAATCAAACGTTCTATTTCTTGTTTTTTGAAAACTGTCCCTCCTGGATTTTGAGGATTGCAAAAAAAGAACATTTTAATGTCTGACGACATCAGGGCTTCAATGGATTCAAAATCTAACTCCATTCTGCCATCCACATCTTTCATATATGTCTTGACCATGCCTCTTTCCATGTTGCTAGAGGCGAAGGTAAACGGCCTGTAAAGAGGTGAGGGAGTCATGACCATATCGCCTGGATTTAAAAATGTTTTGCATGAGACGTTGAGACCAACCACTGCTCCAGGAATCCAAGTTACCCATTCAGGTTCAATATCCCAACCGGATGCTTTGATTCTGTCCCTTAAGATAATTGACAAGTTCTCAGGTCTTTCCGTGTAGCCAAACACGCCTTGATCAATCCTTTCATGCAACGGATTGAGTATTTCGGGAGGGCTTATGAAATCCATATCCGCGACCCACATGGGGATGACTTCAGGATCATCGTACTTCAGCCATTTGGTGCTATGCGTAGATTTTCTTTCTATTATTTGGTCAAAGTTATAAGTCATTTCCATAGGATGCATCTTACTCTAATTAATTCTTTGAAGCTTCACTATTGCTCCTACAGATATCAATCGTTAGACTTCCCCGCCTAACAAGATTTTTAATTAAAAACTTATGATCGAATCGTCTTATTCTAATGTAAATGACAACACACCTGTGCTCGTGGGATGCGCCCAGCACATGGAAAAAAATGGCGCTGAAGGGTCGAATTTTCTAGAAATATTAGAGATTGTAGGAAAAAAAGCCATTACTGACTGTGAGGCAAAACAGTCTTTAAACGAGGAGTTGGATAACGTTACTGTAATTCGTTTTGTTGCTGATACCCCCAATCGTGATTCTGCTACAACAAAAATGTGGGGATACCCAAACATGCCCAAAAGTTTGGCAAACAGCCTTGGATCGCAAACAAACAATCTTATCTACACAACAACGGGTGGCAATTCTCCACAACTGGCTATGAATGAAATAGCAAAAAGAATTAAATCCGGAGAGATTGATTGTTCATTAATTGCAGGAGGTGAAGCGCTTGATACCTTAGTAACAAGACTCAAATCCGGAATAGATATGGATTGGTCAGATGATCCCGGGGGCGAAGCGGAAATAATTGGAAGCGATAAAGACGGGACTAATAATCACGAAAAAATTTACGGTCTTGTTAATCCTGCTAACGTCTACCCTCTTTTTGCCAATGCCCTAAGAGCAATAGACGGAACTTCTCCTGCCAGGCACATGCTTGAAGTTGGGGAATTGTTTTCTAAGTTCTCAAAAGTTGCTTCCCAAAACAAACACGCCTGGTTTCCCACGCACAGATCACCAGAAGAAATTGCAGAAGCAAAACCTGAGAACAGAATTGTTGGCTTTCCTTACACGAAATACATGAACTCCGTCATGAGGGTTAATCAATCTAGTGCTCTGGTCATGATGTCAGCAAAGAAAGCACGAGAGATGGAAATCCCTCAATCCAAATGGGTGTTCATGCACGCAGGAGCTTGCGTGAACGAAATCTTTCATATATCCAACAGAATTGATTACCATTCCTCTCCAGCAATCAAAGCTTGTACGGAATCTGTTTTTGATTTATCCGGTACCACTCAACGTGATATGGACTTCCTGGATATTTATTCCTGTTTCCCCTCTGCCGTTCAAATTGCAATCAAAGAAATGGGCATAGAGCCTAGCGACCCAAGAGATCTCACTCTAACTGGAGGTCTGCCTTACTTCGGTGGCCCTGGAAATTCTTATGTTCTAAATTCTATGGCGTCCATGATGGAAAAATGTAGGCAAAATCCTAACAAATTTACTTTGGTTACTGCTAATGGCTGGTATTTGACCAAGCACGGTGCTGGTATATTTTCTTCTAAACCGTTTGAAGGCGAATGGAATCAAGTTGTTGACACGACTAAAATGCAAGAAAGGATTAATGAGATGGAAAAACCAAACTTTACGGAAACTCCAGAAGGAGAAGCAATCATTGAAACCTATACAGTGGTTCATTCCAGGGAAGGAGCAGAAAAGGCAATTGTTATAGGAAGGCTCAAGGATGGAACTCGATTCTTATCTAACACCGAAGAAGATCCGAATATCTTTAACAAGATGATGAATGAAGAAATGTTGGGCTCACAAGGCACCGTTTCTTTTAATGGAAAGAAAAATATATTTACACCTAATTAAATGGAGAAAAAAATGAAAGAAATTAATGTTGCAGTAACCGGCGGAGCAGGACAAATAGCCTACTCACTCTTACCAAGATTAATCAGTGGCGAGACCTTTGGTGAAGACATGAAAGTTAATCTTCGCCTGATAGAAATACCTCAAGTGGTTGAGAAACTGGAAGGAACAATCATGGAACTAATTGACTGTGGTTTTAAACAAACCGGATCATTGCTGGCTACATCGGATATTAAAGAAGGCGTGAAAGATGCTGATTGGGTGTTGCTAGTTGGCAGCATACCTAGAGGTATCGTGATTGATGGGAAAAAAATTGAAGAGAGGAGCGATCTGTTAAAAATTAATGGGGGTATTTTTACTGCCCAAGGGGCCGCCATAGGAGAACTTGCTAAAAGTGATGCAAAAATACTCGTCGTAGGAAATCCTGCAAATACCAATGCCCTTATCGGGAAAAACCAAGCAAAAAATCCATCTCAACAATGGTTTGCTATGACGGCTCTAGATGCAAACAGAGCGAAAGCTCAATTGGCTGCAAAAGCGGATGTTGAAATCTCTTCAGTTACAAATATGGCAATTTGGGGGAATCACAGTCCCACCATGTACCCAGACCCATACAACGCAATGATCAATGGCGTTAGCGCAGTTGAAGTAATTGATGATAACAATTGGATCGAGAATGACTACTTGCCCTTGGTGCAGCAACGAGGAAAAGCGGTTATTGATGCTCGTGGTGCTTCGTCGGCTGCTTCTGCTGCTAATGCAGCTATTGATACCGTCAAAGCTATTGAGAACCCTACTGCCGAAGGTGATTGCTTCAGTGCTGCCATAGCCAGTGACGGAAGTTACGGGGTACCAGAAGGATTGATCTTTGGGTATCCCCTTAGAACCCTTCAAGACGGGACCGTAGAAATTGTGCAGGGATTGCCCGTCAACGATTTTGGACAAAATAAAATAGACGTAACAACTGACGAACTACTGTCAGAACAAGAAGCCGTTCAAGGGCTTCTAAGTTAGGAAGCTAGTCTTTAATTTTTAACTGAGGAAAAAGTATAACGTCTCGGATAGATGGCGCGCCGGTAAGGAGCATTACCAACCTGTCTATCCCTATACCCACTCCAGCACAAGGAGGCAGTCCATACTCCAAAGCCTCAACATAGTCTTCGTCGTATTCCATGGCTTCATCGTCACCCGAAGCTTTTTGTTCAACTTGTTTTCTAAACCTGTCGGCCTGGTCGTCCGGATCATTTAATTCTGAAAAGCCGTTTGCAATCTCTTTGCCACCAACAAACAATTCAAACCTTTCCACAAAATCTGGATCTTCATCTGAGGCTCTTGATAAAGGTGAGATTTCAGTTGGGTAACCAATGATGAAGGTTGGCTCTATTAAATTTTCTTCGACAACTTTTTCAAAAATTTCAAACTGTAGTTTTCCAGGCGAGAGCTGAAGATAGTTTTCAACATGAAGGTCTTTGCCTATTTTTTGCAAATGATCAATATCTTTTAAGTTTGATTCTGGAATTTGGAGTTTTTCTGCAATTGAACCTATCAGCGTTTGTCTTTTAAAAGGCTTACTAAAGTCATAGTTTTGATCTCCTGATTCCACAACCGTTGAACCCAGAACTTTTTCAGAAATAGACTTAAACAGACGTTCGATAAAGATCATTTGATCTTCATAATCAGCATAAGCCGTATAGTATTCCAGCATTGTAAATTCTGGATTATGCTTTGTGGACAGTCCTTCATTTCTAAAATTTCTATTTATTTCAAAAACTTTCTCCATTCCCCCTACTACAAGTCTTTTTAAATATAGCTCTGGAGCTATTCTTAAGTACAAGTCCATGTTTAAAGAATTGTGGTGGGTGGTGAAAGGTTTTGCCGCTGCGCCTCCCAGAACAGGGTGCATCATTGGGGTTTCTACTTCCAAATAACTTTCATTGCTAAAGAAGTTTCTTATTTCAGCAACCACTTTGCTTCTGATCTTAAAAATTTCTAAATTCTCTTCATTGGTTATTAAATCTAAATAACGTTTTCTATAGCGCTGCTCCACATCAACCAACCCTGCATGTTTTTCAGGAAGCGGTCTTAATGATTTTGTTAAAAGCTTGACGGTATCCGCGTGAACGGTTAATTCACCTGTTTTGGTTTTAAATAATTTTCCTGACACCCCGGCTATATCACCTAAGTCCCATTTTTTAAAATCTTCGTACTGGCCTTCAGGGAGATCATTGGATCTTATGTAGGCCTGAAGCCTTCCGTCCATATCTTGCAAGGTTATAAAACTGGCCTTTCCCATTACCCGTTGGAGCACAACCCTTCCCGCAACGGTTACAAGAACAGGATCTTCTTCAAATTCTTCATTCTCTTTATCGCCGTGCGCTAAATGTAAATCTTTAGAGAGAGAATCTCTTCTAAAATCATTTGGGTAAGCGTTTCCCTTGGATCTTAATTCATCCAATTTTGCCCTTCTTTGAGCGACTAAATCATTTTCTGTTATTTTTTCTGACATATTTTTGTGTAGTTTAACTAAATGTTTGCTTTTAAGCTTGCCTCAATAAATTCATCAAGCCGTCCGTCAAGAACTGCTGTGCAATTTGATGTCTCAACACCAGTGCGTAAATCTTTAATCCTTGAAGAATCTAAGACATAAGATCTTATCTGGCTACCCCATCCTATGTCAGCTTTTGAGTCTTCCAATGATTGTTTTTCTTCATTAAGTTTTTGTACCTCTATCTCATGCAATTTTGCTCTCAATTGCTTCATGGCCTTATCTCTGTTCTTATGTTGAGAACGATCGGATTGACATTGCACCACAACACCTGTGGGTTCGTGGGTAATTCTAATAGCAGAATCTGTTTTATTAACGTGCTGCCCCCCTGCTCCACTTGCCCTATAAGTATCAACCCTCAAATCTGATGGGTTAATTTCAACATCAACAGTTGCATCTATTTCCGAAGAAACAAAAAC
>Ga0075444_10001129_pt1 | contig 16221 bp, 17 predicted proteins | sample CoawatmetaG01DNA_FD_76836 | JGI IMG/M metagenome (GOLD analysis project Ga0075444, IMG submission 76836) | Marine microbial communities from the West Antarctic Peninsula - Coastal water metaG017-DNA | ecosystem: Environmental > Aquatic > Marine > Coastal | place: Atlantic Ocean: West Antarctic... | reverse complement strand
TCTAATGTGCCGTCTTTATTTATATCCGCATTTTCTATTTTGAATGCATCATTAATTGTTGTTGGAATAACCTGATGTTTTATAAATTCTGAGTCATCAATATTTTTAAAAATATATAAGAAAACTTCTTCTTTACAGTCCCCTCCGCTACGTTTAAAGGGCTTCGAAACATCATTCCTCTTACATAAAACTTCTTTTTCAATACCTACACTATCTATAAATCCATCTTTGTTATAATCAATGGCTGTTGAGACCCAAGCCCTATCAGCTTGTTTAAATTGTTTTTTATTAGATCCTTCTACCCAATAGCCTGGTTTTTTTATGACATCACCCGTCCAGATTAAAAAATTAGCCTTATCAGTCGGTTGTGGTTTTAATTTATAACTGTCTAATTTACTAAAGCTAAGTTTTCCATTCTTGTAGTTTACATTTGACCAACAAAAAGTTGTATCGCCTAACCCTGGGCATCCGCCAAACATAATCGAACCATTCTTCGATGGGAAAATATGGTTAAAACCAATATCAACAGATTTGCTAGAATTTTTAGATTTTGCACACTTATTTGTTTTTAAATCACATATTTCGATATTCCCACCAGGATTATAAAAGTGATCAAGTATTTCAAAATATCCATCCTTATTAAAATCCATATACATTAAGTCATGAGAAAAGTGAGATGATCCAAACTTTTTGAGAGTTTGATCATTTAAATCAAATATATAATTAACATCTTTCCAGCTACTTTTTCTATTCCTGCCATCTTCTTTATTGCTAAGATATAAAATTTCTTTATCTCCATCTTTATCCGTATCTAAAACATCTAACCTTCTAGCTGTTAGAGGAAGATTATAATGTTTCGAAATTAATTCACTTTTACTTATTTCAAATAATTTATCTAAGTTTGGAATATCAATTACAACTAAATGTGAAAAAGGCTGCTTATTAGATTTCTCTCCCCATTTAACAACATTATTCCAGGTATGAGCAATAATTTTTTCCCCATCACTATTATTTACATACTTTATCATTTGAGGTCTGTTCCAAGTATTGGTATCGAAATCAGCAGATTTAACTTCATATTGGTTACTCAATTTTTGAATTATTAAGCATTCATTAAGATTGTTCAGTCTTAAGAAATCTGTTTTTAGTTTTTCACATTTGAATGGCTCAAATGAATTCAAAGAAGCTTCTGTTTTGACACGCTCATCACTCCAACTCAAACTAGGAAGTAATAACAATAAGATTAAGATTTTTTTAATTTTTTCTATTCTCCAAAGTATGCAGAATAATAGTATTAATGCAGGTTGTAAAATTACAAAGATAACAATATTGGCTAATTCATAATCCATTCCCGTTACATCACCCAAGACTTCTAAAACCCAAACACACTATAAAAAAATCATTAATCATATTGAAATTTAAAAATCATCATGCTATTTACAATATATATTTAAATTATTATAAAACTAGGATAAAGAAATCAAGATACAGTTTTAAAATTAAGCATATGAAAGAAATTTATATAATAAGGCATGCGGAATCAGAAGCTAATATAGCTAGTGATTTAGACAACCCTACTCATTATTTTGATGCAAGAATTACTATGAAGGGTAAAGCACAAGCGAAAGAGCAATATTCAAAATTCAAAGATATTAATTTTGATTTATATATCTGTTCTCCCTTAACTAGAACTTTGGAAACTTTTTCAATAATCTTTCCAGGTAAAAAACCATTTATTTCAGATTTAGTAAGAGAGCAGCTATATCACTCTTGTGATATAGGGAGACAGCCCAAGGTATTAGAAAAAGAATTTCCCGATTTTGGCTTTAGTAATCTAGAGGAATACTGGTGGAATAAAAGTATACCTATTGACGAAAGAAAAATTGTTCGGGAATCGCACAAAGATATCATAATAAGGTTAAATAAATTTAAAGAATGGCTGGAAACTAAAGAAGTAAAGAGAATTGCTGTGGTAAGTCATGGGGCATTTCTAGCTCAAATAACTGGTGAAATGTTAGATAACTGTGAACATTTTATTTGGAAATACTAATAAAAACCTATTTCAGCAAGACAAATATCAGCTTTATAATTCTCAAAGCCCGCTAGAAGACCAATCGTTTTAATTTTTTGATTTAAAATAGTTTTCGGCTGATAAAAGTTAGATTTTTTAAAATCAACAAAAGGAGCTTTAATCAAAGTCCAATTGGATGAAGCCTCAAAACCAAAACTATAATATTGCCACGGTGCTAAAGTTAGTGGAGTCCTAATATGTAAAAAATATTTCTTATTATTACCAAAGACTTTTATATAGACACCTTCGAAATCTTTGACTTTTATAGTTGGCTTCATTGGGGCAACAATTTGTATAAAACCTCCATTATTTTCTGTCGTGACATTTCCCTGCATTCTGTAGCAATGTTGATCAAAAATTTTATCTTCAGAAACATTCCCCTGAGAGAGACCTCCCATAACACCATCTGTAAAAAAAGACCATTCTTGATTTTGCGAAGTTTTACCTGAGTTTTTTAAATCATCTAATACAAACATCTCTTTAGCTGAAAGTAGCGAATGAAAAATTAAAAAAAAGAAAAAAATAAATAAATATTTCAGTATTACAGTTGAGATTGATTTCCAATAATTCAAGCTAATTACTTTGAAGCATCTATGTATTTAGTAAATTCTTTTTGATTTTCCTCATGTTGATCTGGTAACTTTATTCCAAATTCAAGTTTTTCTAAATCTATTACTTTAAAAAAATCACCTCTTAATATATCCCATTTATAAAAACCATAATAAACAAGCATTACATTGTTAATAAATGAATTGATCCATTTATGGAGAACGTCACTTGATAACTCTGCTTTATCTATGGACATATGCTGAGTAATTTCAGCTTTTAATTTTGCATGAGATTCAAAAAAACTAGTTTCAGTTTTATTTTCAGGATTGGGTGTGTGTTTTGGAAAATTTTTTCGAATTACAATATTTATAAATCTATTTCTCATATAACTAGTTTCAGGGAGTATTGATTTATTTAATATCATCCATCTATGGTAATGAATTTGAAATGCTAAGGCCTGCCCATCTGCTAAATGACTATAATCATCTTTAATTTTTTCTTTCATGGAAGATTTATCAAAGCTTGGATTTTCTATTTCAAAGATTGAATCATAAATCATTTCTGAAGCTTTATTTAGAATAGACTGCTCTATAGTTTTTGGAGCTGATTTTTTAAAAGCCACCCCAAGAGAAATGAGATAAGCATTTTTTGTTTCTACTGTTTCGAATATGTCATGAGCCAAACTAATAAGACTTATAATATCGATTAAAAAACCTTTAGGTTCATCGTGCCATACAAATTCTAATGGATGACTATCAAATATAGGATTAAGCATTATTTTATTATAAATACTAATGTACTCTTGCTGTGAAGCCGTTTGGTTTTGAATTTGAGGTTTTTCGTAAACTTGCGTTAAAGCCAAAGTAAAACTAGCCATCAGTTTTTCAATATCACCAATAGGGTAATGTTTATTTTGGGGCCATGACTTTAGATTTTCATCTAGTGTGCTATATAAAATATCAGACATCATTATTCTTTATCAAGCTCTTCGACAATTGCTTCATTTTCTTTTTCTAACTCACTTACAATAGCTTCATCAAAAGCTTCACAAGTTTTATATTTATCAACAATAACTTGAAGAGCCGGTTGTATTAATGTTTTAACTACGTAATCATGATTATTCACTTCTGCATCCTCAATAAAATCTATTAGTATTTCTGTTGTTAAGGGTGTTGTTTCAGTCATTGTGAATCTCTTTCTATTTTATAGAAAAATTATAGCAGATGTTAGTCAATTGATTAAATTATAATTAATTATAATATTCCTGACTTGTTTAAATTTTTTTATAAAAATTCTGGGCTACTTTTTATTGGTTTCATGACGGCATTTGGATCAGGATTTGGTCAAACTTATTTTATCTCTTTATTTGGCGGTTATTTTAGAGAGTTATTAAATCTAACAAATGGAGAATTTGGCAGTTACTATTCTATAGCCACTATATTAAGTGCTATTAGTTTAATTTGGGCTGGTAAGTTAATTGATAATATCGAATTAAGAAAGTATGTCGTTACAATTGTTATTGGGCTTTCACTAACCTGTTTGCTTGTTAGTAGTATCATAAATGTCTATATGCTTTTTATAAGCTTATATTTTTTGAGATTATTTGGACAAGGACTTATGGGTCATACCTCAAGAACTACTATGGCAAGATATTTTGACAAAGATAGAGGTAAGGCTTTAGCAGTATCGAGTTATGGTCTAGCATTTGGCGAAATGTTTTATCCTATTATTGCTGTTCTTTTAATAGGATTAATCGGCTGGAGATTTACTTGGTTAGTTTCTTCAGTTTTTATCATCATATTTTTCGGCATGGGCTTGTGGTACATATTAAGAAACCATAGTCAAATACATCAAAATTTTTTAAGTACTCAAAAAGTTCAAGAAGGAGTTTCATGGAAAAGAAGAGATGTTTTAAAAGATATTAAATTTTATTGCTATTTACCAAGCACACTCTTAATGCCCTTTGCGGTAACGGGGTTTTTTTTTCATCAAGTGCATATAGCAACCCTAAAAGGTTGGGATCTAAATTTAATAGCCATGGGTTTAATTTTTTATGCTGTATTTTCAATTATTGGTTCAACTATTGCAGGACTACTGGTTGATAAATACAACGGGAGAAAATTAATGCCCTATTTACTTTTTCCTTTTCTTATAGTTCTAATATTTTTAATGTATTTAGAGGGCCCAATTATATTATTTGTATATATGTCAGTAATAGGATTAACCCAAGCAGTTGGTGAAAATGTATCTGGATCGTTATGGGCAGAAATGTATGGAGTCAATAATTTAGGATCTATAAAGGCTTTAATGAGTTTTTTTGGGATATTAGCTTCAGCCGCCTCACCTTTTATTTTTGGTATAGTTTTAGATCAAGGGGACACATTAAACATCTTAATACTTGGAACAATTATCTTAATCATTATCTTTTCCTCTATAAGTTATTTAGGTAAATTTATCAAATAACATAACCTAACTTAAAAGCCTCGATTGCAATTTGTGCACATCCCCTTGAATCAGACAATGCATCGTGATGCTTTAAAGGTATTCTTAAATTTTTACAGACTGTGTTGAGCTTATTATTTTCAAAATCCCAAAATTTTCTAGATATTTGAACCGTATCTGCAAAATTTTGATGAGGTATAGGCAATCTATAGTGATTGCAACAAGCGTGTAATACACTTTTATCAAAGGGGGCATTATGAGCAAAAAATAAATCTATATCTTTTAAGTCTTCCCAAACAAGCTTCCATATTTTATCAAAAGTTTTTTCTTTTTTTACCATATCCCATGTAATTCCATGAATTTCGGTAAAAAAAAAATCAAAAGAGGGTGGCTTAATTAAAAATGATTTTTTATTTAAAATTTTTGTTTTATTAAAAATAACATAACCAATTTGACAAGCGCTCTTTCTATCACTATTGGCTGTTTCAAAATCTATAGCCGCAAACAATTCCATAATATTATTTGATTTTTTCAAGCATATTATCAAAATATCCATTGGAGCTTTTTTGAAATTTTTTTAATTTATTTCCAATATCAATTTTTGACTTTTTATTATTATGATAAATATGACCAATAATTGGAATACTGATCTCTAAAGATCCTGTTGAAATTGCTATGTCATTTGGGTCTTTAATTTTTTGAAAAAATAATGAGCTACCACAATGAGAACAAAAGCCACGCTTGTAAAATTTAGAGGAAATAAACCATTTCAGAGTAACTCTACTTAGAAGTTTAAAATTATCTAATTTGGCTTTTGTATAACTACTAAATTCTCCATTGGACTTCTGACACATAGAGCAATGACAGATTACAGATTTCCTAAATTCATTAAAAATTTTAAAAGAAACTTTTCTACAAAGACAGTTGCCAACAATAAATTTCATAATTTACATTAAAGTAAATTAATAATTTATTTCAATAAAAAAAATATATAATTTAATATTATGGAAACAATTGAAACTTTACTTAATAGAGTATCTATCCCTAAATTATCTGAACCAAAGCCCTCCAAAGAGCAAATGAAAATAGTTTATCAGGCAGCACTAAGGGCTCCTGACCATGCCTGGCTTCGTCCTTGGAGATTCATAGAATCTTCTGGTGCTGGAAGAAAAAAATTAGGTGAAGCTTTTGTGAGATCTGCAAAAAAAATGAACATTCGTGATGAAGAAAAATTATCAAGATATAAGCTTTTACCGCTTAAGGCTCCAATAATTATAACGTTAATAGCTCAAATTGTTGATAAGCCAAATGTACCTGAAACTGAACAAGTTCAATCTACAGCTGCTGCTGCTCAAAATATTTTATTAGCTCTTTATGATATGGGTTTTGGGGCTTTTTGGAGAACGGGCCCTTTTACCAGTGCTACAAATGATTATATTGCTGAAGAGCTTTATTTATCAAAGTCGAGTCTTGTTTTAGGATATCTATATGTTGGTACCCCTATGGGTGAAGTAAAACAAATTCCAGTTTTAGAGAATAAGGATTTTGTAACTTATTGGGATAATTAAAAACCTAAGATTCACATTATTAATAAAAGAAATTGGTATTTGAAAAATATTTAAATTGTTGTAGTTTATCGACTCGTTCCGCAGTAGCTCAGCGGTAGAGCATTCGACTGTTAATCGACAGGTCGTAGGTTCGAATCCTACCTGCGGAGCCAGTAATATAGATGCTCTCCAAACAATTCACCGCTACAATTCTATTAATACTGGCAGCCCTTATATGGGGTACAGCATTTGTTGCTCAGTCTACCGGGATGGAGTTTATCGGACCGCTAACATTTACTAACATGCGGTTTTTAATTGGTGCTCTTCTAGTTGCTCCCCTAGCATTCAAGGAAAGAGAATTATTTTTTAATGTTGAAGATGCTAAAAAAATAAAACTATATATCATTCTTTTTTTAACAGGCTGCTCATTGTTAATGGGTTCTTATTTGCAGCAATACGCATTACTTTACACAAAGATAGGAAATGCAGCTTTTTTAACAATACTGTACGTTCCTTTTGTTCCTATTATTTCTCGTTTTTTTCTTAAAAAGAAAATTCACTGGTCTATATGGTTTTCAGTTAGTATCTGTTTAATTGGCTCTTATTACCTAACTTCCCAAAGTGATTTTGAGGCACAATTTGCAGATATACTAGTAGTTATTTGTGCTATCTTTTATGCTATTCATTGTATTTTAATTGATGAGTTTTTTGAAATAATTGATGCCCCATTTACGCTAGCATCAACACAATTCTTTATATGTTTTATAATAAGTTTACCTTTAATTTTTATATTTGAGGAACCTACATTATCTGGAATATACAAAGAATTATTTGAAATATTGTATGTTGGTATAATGTCAACAGGAATTGCTTATACTCTTCAGATAATTGGACAGCGGTATGTAAAACCATCAACTGCTGCCATCACATTTTCTTTAGAGGGTGTATTTGGTGCTCTATCTGCATGGATTATTCTTGGTCAATTTTTAACCTTTGTTCAAATGATTGGGTGTTTATTAATTATTGTGGGCGTCTTAATTGCTCAATTAATTCCCCTTATTAATCAAGAAGCAGCAGATCAAAGATTTTATGATAATTAACTTTTATAATTAGTTAGCAATTGCCAACTCATCAAAATTACTCGTATAAGCTGGACTAAGATTTGTTCTTTTAGTTAGGTGAAGGCGCTCATAATTCTCTTTTGCTATGGAAATACTACCTCCTCCATATCTACTATTGATCAAATCAAATGTTTTATTAAGTCTGGCTAATCTTTGGCTTCTTATTTTGCATTCGCTATCAAACAAGTCATTATTATAAAAATTTTCTAAATAGAGATCTGATAGAATTACTCCTGCTTTTTTGTAGAATATACCTTCTTGAAAAATACTTTGCAGAGCTTCTAAAGATTTATTAACTATATCAAAAATATGATTGGTTGGATTAATAAAAGAAAGTGTTTTGATGCAATGATATTGTTTTTTATTTTTATTAAATTTATTAGACCTGATGAAAACAGATATACTTTTAACTTGTAATTTTTCACTTCTGATCTTTTCAGAAGCTCGAGTAGCATAAGAGACTATTCTTTTTTCCAAATCATCTTTATTAGTAATGTAACTTTCGAAAGATCTAGAGACTATACATTGATTTCTAATTGAGGATCCTGAATTGAGATTCAGGCAAACCTCACCTTTCAATTCCCTATAAGTTCTCTCTCCCACTACTCCCAGATGCTGTCTGATCCATCTAGGATCTTTTTTAGATAAATCATCAGCTGTATATATTTGGTTTGATTTTAAGAAATCTGAAATACGAGCTCCAATACCCCAAATTTCTTGAACATCGAGTATTTTTAGAGCTAACTCTATTTCTTTTTTATTCATCAGACTTACAACTTGGGATCCACTTTCATCTTTTTTTGCTAAAAAATTTGCAACCTTACAAAGAGTTTTATTGGGCGCAATACCAATACTTACTGGTACGCCAATCCACTTATGGATAATATTTTTTATGTTTAGAGACCTGGAATAAAAAGATCTTGCTGAAAACTTATTTAAAACTAAAAAAGCCTCGTCTATAGAATAAATTTCTAAATCATCAGATAGTTCTTTAAGCACACTCATTACTCTTGCAGAAATATTTCCATAAAGATTATAGTTGGATGAATAAACATGTACCTTATTTTTTTTAACTAATTCTTTTATCTGAAAAAAAGGCACGCCCATCTTAATGCCTACTTTTTTAGCTTGTGAGCTTCTAGCAACCACACATCCATCGTTGTTAGATAAAACAACTACGGGTTTGTTAACGAGATATGGGTTAAAAATAGATTCACAAGAAGCGTAAAAAGAATTGCAGTCCACTAAGGCTAAACATTGCATCGTTTAATGTTTAATAAATTGGTGAATAGCGCTTGTCACCACTCCCCAAATAATTAAATCCTCTTTATTTTTAACCTCTATATTTGAATATAAAGGGTTTTCGGCCTTGAGTTGGGGATTGCCTCGAATATCAAGTATCAATCTTTTAACTGTTAATTCACCAAAAATAGATGCAATCACAATATCTTTGTTTTTTGCATCAAGACTACGATCAACAATTAAAATATCTCCGTCATATATACCTATATTAATCATAGAGTCCCCGCCCACTCTGATAAGAAAAGTAGATGCTTGATTTTTAATCAATAGCTTATCTATACTTAAGTTTTTTTCCAAATAATCATCAGCTGGGGAAGGGAATCCTGCAGAAACTTTAGAGATGACGTAGGGTATAGAGTAAGAAGGCCTATCTATTTTGTTCATATTTTGTTCTTTTATACTAAATATTTATATAATAGTGAAGTTTTTAAAAAAATTACTGGGGATTATTATCAGAATCGTTAGATGAAGAGATTTGTTGATTCAGAATAGCTAGTTTTTCACAAAGATTCTTAGTGTGATTTATAAAGGTATAGAGAATTAAATACATTCCTATAAAAATGATAATACTTTCAAAACTAAAAATATCTGGGGAGCCGAGAAAAACCTTATTAATAACAATTGAACAAATAAAACTAGTAACTAGGGGTGCTAATCTAGAAAAAATAAGAAAGTTTCTTACCTGTATAGATCTTTGTTCAATTAAATTACTCATATATGTTATATATAATGCTTAAGTATTGAAGTAAATAGCAATGAGTCTAATAAAAAAAATTAACATAACTGCTAAAAGTGAAGCAGAAACTTTTTATATAGAAGAAGCTTATTTAGAAAGTAACACAGGTATAGTTGGCGATAGATACTATAATAATTTTAATAGTCCGAGAGAACAAATTACTTTAATAGAGCAAGAAGTAATTCAAGATTTTGAGAAGAAAGTAGGTCAAAAAATAGATCATAAAGATTTTAGAAGAAATGTGATTACCGAAGGTATTCCGTTAACGAAACTCATAAATAAAAAAATTCAAATAGGCAATGAAGTAGTTTTAAAGATTCATGAAATATGTGAACCTTGTAATTACCTACAAAAGAAACTTAAGATCGATAACCTTGTTAAACTTCTAGTCAATAAAAGTGGAGTGAGAGCAGAAATTATTACTTCAGGTAAAATTAAAATAAATGATAAATTAATTATTCTTGATTAAAATATTTATCTTTTTTTAAAAAATCAAATATTTTAAAAATTCTTTTAGTTTTACCTGGGGTCACTAAGGATAAAGGATTGATAGTCACAGAGGTTTCTCCATCTTCTTTATGTACTGAAAAATTAGCCCCTAAAAAACTTTCATTTTTATTATTAGTTAAAATCTTATTAAATAGAGGAATTCTATCAATATATTTATCAAACAAATAAAGAGGACCATAGTAACCATCAAAATCAGAAGTTTTTTTAATTGGATTCACCTTTCCACTAAAAGTAAAACCAACTAACCCCCCAAAAATAAATGCATCTTTTACATAGATTGTATCTTTTTCTTTTGTAATGGGGACTTCCATATAACTAAAACTATTTTGTGTGCCATTAATTACAGAGACAATATCAAAGAACCTTGTCGATTTTATTAAATTTTCATACTGAGTTTCATCTTTAATTTTGAAATCCTTTATTTTTAATAAAGAATTGTATTCTTTAGAGGAGATGTACTTACCCCTAATAAATATACTTCCCCCGGAAATATCGTTGGATATTTTTCTAGCATTTAATATTTCGCCTGCATTACTTGAATAGCCATACACATTGCTTGGACCTTCGGAATTTGGATATATAAAAAATTCCAACTCTCTTGATTCATCAAAGATTGAAAGTTCTTCAAATTTTTCTTTGTATACTAGATTTATATTTACATTTTTAAGTTGGTAATTTTTAGAGATTATTAAATTTTCAATAAACCAACTAATTATAATTTTTTTATTTGTTTTTTTATTTCCCTTTGGAAAAAGACTATTTAATAGTGAGTACTCTAAGTTTTTAGATTGCAATAAAAAATTAGCTTTACCGTCACTTAACTCTAATGAGCCTGTAATGTCATTTATTTGATCTGAATCATATTCAAATTTAATTAAATTTAATTCATTATTAATAATTGAAAGCTCAATATTTGCATCTTTATTTTCAAATTTATACGTTTTGGCTTGAGTTGAACTAAAGATAAATATTAAAAAAATTATAAAACTATTTCTTATTAGCATCAATTAAACTACTTTCCAAAAATTCAAAAATATTTCCATCTAGAATACTTTCTGTATCTGACGATTGATGGTTTGTTCTTAAATCTTTAATCATCTTATATGGATGTAGTACATACGATCTAATTTGGTGCCCCCAACCAATATCTTTTTTAACACTTTCTGATTTTGTTTTTTGTTCATTTTTAATACTTAATTCATGCTCATATAATTTTGATTTTAACATCTTCATAGCAGTTTCTTTATTTCTATGTTGTGATCTTTCGGCCTGACTTTGAACTACAATATTTAATTTTAGATGAGTGATTCTAATAGCGCTATCAGTAGTATTTATATGTTGTCCTCCTGCTCCTTGGGCTCTAAATGTGTCAATTCTTAAATCTTTTGGATTAATTTCTATATTAATATTCTCGTCAACTTCAGGATAAACCCAAACACTAGAGAAACTAGTGTGTCTTCTTCCATTGGAATCAAAAGGTGAAATTCTTACTAATCTATGTATGCCGGATTCATTTTTTAAATACCCATAAGCCTTAAACCCTTTGATTAAATAAGTTGAGGATTTAATTCCGGCTTCTTCCCCTTTTTGCTTTTCTATTAGATCGTAACCATAATCATTTTTGTCGCAAAATTTAAGGTACATTCTTTCTAACATTTCCGCCCAATCCTGACTTTCTGTTCCTCCAGCGCCAGCGTGAATTTCAATAAAAGCGTTATAACTATCTGTCTCACCACTAAGTAAAGTTTGAATTTTTAAATTATTGATGTCTTTTTGAACGAGATTCAAATTTTTTTTAATTTCATTAATGTCCTTATCACTTAGGTCATCATATAATTCCTCATATTCAAATAGTTCTTTATATGAGTTATTAATTTCCTTAAAAGATTCCATAAGATTAGATTTATATTTTAAATCAATTTGTAATTTATTGATTTTTTCTATTTCCTCCCATATTGATGGATCTTGTAATTTTTTATTTATTTCGTTTATTGAAAATTGGAGTTTATCGTAGTCAAAGACCCCCCCTTACAATTTGTAAATCTTCATTAATTATTTTTAGCAAACTGCTAAATTCGAATTTATCCATTAATTAATTCCTTTTAAACTGTTATTCATATTACTAATTATATTTAATTGATCTAATGTAAAATAGTCTTCTACACTATTTTCCTGATATTCATTAAGAATTTTATAATCATTAAAATCTACATATTTTTTAATCATTTCCTTTGGGATATTGAATTTTACACTCTTATCAACATTCTTAGAGTTTAAGTAGTTAGTAATAAAGCTCTTAAATACAGGTAAAGCAACCGATGAGCCTGTTTCTTTATAGCCAATCTTTTTTGGAATATCATAGCCTACATAGACACCAACAATCATTTCAGGAGTTAATCCAAAAAACCACAAATCTTTACTTTCATTTGTTGTTCCAGTTTTACCGGCAATTGGATAGTCTATATTTCTTAAAGATTTGCCCGTACCATTTTTTACAGCTCCTTGGAGAATATTTAATATTTGAAAAGAAGTCTGCTCATCTAGAACTCTCTCTCTTTTATTTTTTATATTTGGCACTCTATAAGATCTTGATTCCTTAGGGTATTGGCAATAATCACATTCAAGAAAATAGGAATTATCAACAGAGTAACCTTTGTCTGTTACAATTTTTTTTATAATTTTAGGTTCTATTTTATATCCGCCATTAACAAAAATAGCATAGTTTTTAACTAGTGTTATTAGATTTTGTTCAACCGACCCAAGCAGTAAGGAGTATATTTCCTCATTATTATTTTCATATAATGAGATTTTATTAAAAAAATTATTAATTTCGTTAAGACCTAAATCTAATCCAATCTTAAGAGTTACTAAATTATTTGAAGTTTCAAGAGCTTTTCTAAAGGATATATTACCATACGATTTATTAGAATAGTTTTTTGGGATCCATAAAGGCAAGTTAGGTCCTTGTGACAGAGAAATTTGTGAATCTAGTATTACTGAATTCGGAAGAAATTTTTTATCAGATAATCCTAGTGCATAAATAAAAGGTTTGATTGATGATCCTGGCTGTCTAAATGCCTGTGTTGCTCGATTAAAATTACTATCTATAAAATTAACACCCCCTACTAATGCTAGTATATTTCCATTAAATGGATTTAAGACAACAATTGATCCATTTATTTCTGGTGGTTGCATTAAATAGAACTCATTATTAATTTTTGAAATAAAAAAATAGTCATCTTTTTTTAAAAAATTAATTGGAGACTCTCCATTTGGACCATATGAGTTAATTTTAAGATTAAGATTTTTCTTCTCACCCTCCAATAAGAATATTATGTTTTTTTTATTATTCTCAATCACAACCCCCACTTCCCAATGATCGAGATATTCTTTATTAAATTTATTAAATGAGGTCTGGTCATAGCTGCCATTCCAAGCTCTATATTTCTTTTCATATAAACCTAATGAATCAACTAGAGATTTCTGAGCTATTTTTTGTATTTTTGAGTTGATAGTAGATTGCACATAATAAGCACCATTTAAACCTTCATTCAAATTTTTGATTTGATTTAGAATGAAATCTGTATCATAACTCTTATTATATTTTTTAATATCATACTCTGAAGTCTGTATAGGCTTTTTAATTAATCTATCTAATGCATTTGAATCTATAAAATCATTTTCATACATTTGCCTAAGAACATAATTTCTTCTTTCAAATGCCTTTTTATAATTTTTTTTAATATCATAATTATTTGGACCTTTAGGTAATGCAGCCAAGTAGGCGTATTCGTCAATTGTTAAATCATAAATAGATTTATTAAAATAATTACTTGCTGCTGTAGCTATACCATATGATCTTCTACCGAAGTAAATTTCATTCAAATAAAGTTCCAATATGTATTCTTTTGAATATTCTCTCTCTATTCTAATAGAAAGAATGAGTTCCTTAATTTTTCTTATAAGAGTCTTCTCATTTGTTAAAAGTATATTTTTAACAAGTTGCTGAGTAATAGTTGAAGCACCTATATAATTACGAGAGTCTTTAAATAAGATATTATTTATATTAACAAGTATTGATCTGAATATTCCTTGTATATCAAAACCCTGGTGTAAAAAGAAATTTTTATCTTCAGCTGCTAGTATTGCATTTACCATTTCAGTTGGGATTTGGTTGTACTGGAGGTAAAATCTATCTTTATTTCCGACATGATAGAGTAATTTATAGTCTGAGTCATAAATTTTTGTTATTTCATTTGGAAAATAATCAGATATATTAGAATTAGGTAACTTGGACTGAATATTCCAAAGAGTTACTGCGATGATAGAGCTTACTAATAAGGCACCTATAAAAATGAATTTAAATAATAATAATAAAAGTTTCATAAAATGATTATAACCAACAACACTTTAACATACACAAAAGGAATTTATACATGTCTAAAAAAATTTTTATTGAAGGAACAACCAATACTGAATTATCAATTACTACTACCAATAATCAAAATATAGAATATTTTGATTTTTCTGCAAACGAATCAAAGAGTAAAAAAAACAATATTTATCTTTGTACTGTTTCTCGTGTAGAGCCTTCTCTACAGGCTGCCTTTGTCGATTATGGTGAAGAAAAGAAGGCTTTTCTTCCGTTTGATGAAATTCATCCTAGTTATTTTAAGATTCCTCAAGGTGATAAAATAGCAGCAGATCCAAATAATGATACAGGAGAGATAGTTGACGATGAGAAAACTAATAAAAAAATCTTTTTAGATTTTTATAGGAAGTACAAAATCCAAGATGTTATTAAGAAAGATCAGGTTATTTTAATCCAAATTATTAAAGAAGAAAGAGGTAGTAAGGGAGCAGCGGTAAGTACTTTTATTTCACTGCCAGGAAGATATTGTGTGCTTTTACCTAATAATTCTGCAACTGGAGGGGTTTCAAAAAAAATCAATAATCCTCAAGATAGAAAAAGATTAAAAACCATTCATGAAAAACTAAATTTGCCTGATGGAATGTCATTAATAATTAGAACAAACGCAATAGGATCAAGTTCAGAGGATATAAATAGTGATTTTAATTATTTAAAAAAATTATGGACAGAAATCAGAACAGAAACTTTAAAATCAAAAGCACCACAACTGATTTATGAATTGGATAGTCCGTTAATAAAAATTATTAGAGATATTTACAATGAGTCCTTTTCAGAAATACTGGTATCAGACATACAAACATATAAAGAATTCAAAAAAATTGAAAAAAATTTTACAAATAGTAAAAAATCATTAGTTAAGCACTACAAAGGAAAAGGAGCATTATTAGAATCACATGGGATAAAAAGCCCAATTAAAGGATTAAGTAATACAAATGTTTATATGAAGTCAGGCAGTTACTTAGTAATAAACCCGACAGAAGCACTAACTTCGTTTGATATTAATTCAGGTAAATCTACATCTGAAAAAAATATTGAAATTACAGCATTAAATACAAATTTAGAAGCTTGTGATGAAATTTACAATCAAGTGATATTAAGAAATATTGCAGGATTAATTGTTATTGATTTTATAGATATGACAAGTAATGCAAATAATTTTAAAGTAGAAAAAAAAATGAAGCAATTGTTTCAAAATGATAAATCACGCGTTCAGCTAAATAAAATTACTCAATTTGGATTAATGGAGATATCACGACAAAGAATTGGACATAGTATATATGAAATATTTTTTGATAAATGTGAATGCTGTAACGGAGATGGATTAGTTAAATCAAAAAATATTATTTTTCAGGAAATAGATTCAAATATGAAAAATATATTAACAATAGAAGATATTAAAGTAATTGAATTAAAAATTGAGAACGAACTTTATAATTAAAATGGAACAGAGTTATTAAAAAGAATTAAAAATATTCCAACAAATAAAATTGAAATTAAATATGATTTTGATG
>Ga0075444_10001122_pt1 | contig 16250 bp, 18 predicted proteins | sample CoawatmetaG01DNA_FD_76836 | JGI IMG/M metagenome (GOLD analysis project Ga0075444, IMG submission 76836) | Marine microbial communities from the West Antarctic Peninsula - Coastal water metaG017-DNA | ecosystem: Environmental > Aquatic > Marine > Coastal | place: Atlantic Ocean: West Antarctic... | reverse complement strand
TTTTGATGCTAATACTGCTGCTGCCAAGGCTCTCGGTGGCATTTTAATGGCAAGCGGCAGTTTGCCGGGAGTAACAGATCTAGCTGGGGTAATCGCAGCAGAAGCTTCATCTGGAGCAAATACTGATCGCCACGGACACGGCACCTGGGTCGCTTCCTGTGCGGTTGGTACCATGAACAATTCACAGGTTAGTGCTGGCATCGCACCGAAAGGAAGTATTTATCCCATTCGCATTGCCGATGGCGCACCTGGTACATCAGCTATGACCGACGATCTTTCAATCGCTTGCGCCATGTTCAAGGTCTTCACTTCTGGTGCCAGAATCGTCAATATTAGCTACGGTGGACCCTACTATGGTTTCCATAATGCGGCAATACATGCCCCTTTGCACAAAATATTTTCTGAATTCTATTATGCACGCCAGGGTCTAATCTTCCTTTCTGCCGGCAATGATGGTATTTTCGACGGCACACCCAATTGCCCCTACATCAACTTCGTTTCTGCAATTGACTCTAGCGGCAGTCTCGCTGACTTCTCCAACTGGGGTACTTCGGTAGATTTCACCGCACCAGGTAAAGGAATTATCGTCACTAACATCGATGGCACACAAGGAGCTGTTGATGGTACATCGTTCTCCTCTCCGATTGTGGCGGCTGTAGCTTCTCTTATCATCACGAGAAATCCAGCTCTACCTAACGTTGCTGTTGAACAGATTCTCAAGGCAAGCTGCGTTAATTCAGTTCCTGGTTGGAATCCCTACTTCGGTTGGGGCATGCCAGATGCTAGGAAAGCTGTAGATTTAGCTACTGCTGGTCTTTAATTCTGGTCCCGCAAGTGACAGAAGAAGAGGATCCGCCAAGGGTCCTCTTCTTTCAGAAATTACTAAAAGCCTTTCAGAAGATACTAAAAAAGTTCAGAGGCGCGGCATCCCCAGAGTTTAGATTGTGGCAGACTTGAGGATTGATCCATGAATTTGAGAAAATGGCGCAACAGCCATCTCACCGGCATCCCTTCACTAGCATTAGCTCTTGTCTTAGCGCTCACAGGCGCCCAGCAAGTAATGGCTGACGGTATGGTTTCTAACCCTTATGACTGGGTGGTGGAGCTAGAGACCAAGCCTTTGGAGAGACAGTTTCAGTATGAAGGTTCTTCTCTGAAGAAAATTGAGAAAGTGCAAGTAGCTTACTATGCGCCGAACAAAGAAGACGAAAAGGTTGCTTATGAGTATCTTTGGTTCAACAACGGAAAAGCTTATGGCATGGAAAAGCAGCGCAAGTTTGATTTGCCCCAGGGTGAAGGTGTCTGTCTCAAGGTCAAACACAAAGGTGGTAGCTCTTCTAGTGAAGAGCGAAAAGCTGCTGCTAATGCCGTTTTGCGCTTAGCTCTAGATACCTTTGTCAATAAAAATCCAATTGTTCAAGTGCGCCTGCCCAATGAATCTTATAACGATATCGTCAACGAGATAACTAGTCGCGGCTTTCAAGTAGCTCCCTCGGATGGTAACGACTTTGATGGTGGCTTTACTGCTGACCTAATTCTCAATATTTATTCAGAGCAAGACGGCATGAAGACTGTGCTCTATCGGTAATTGGCAGGCGCAAAAGGAAAGAGGTAGAACATTATCTACCTCTTTTCTTTTGCGTTCTCAATTCGAATGTGATTAGTGTTCAGCCTAGGGGGCGGTGGCTGGCATGACATAAGTAATGGGCACAATGTGCTTGGCAGATAGAGCGATGCCGCCATCTCCTACGACCTTGCCGACAATGAAGGGTGGATAAACATCTATAGTGGTTTTAACGCTGACTTCGCCGTCTACAGCTCCGCCGGTTTCTAGGGCCGGAACGTCTTTAATTGTCTCAATTGCTTCAATGTTTTGACGGATCTTGGCCGGAACATTGGTGGCATAAATTTTTTTGATTACCGATTGAGCCCGCTGGTAAGGCGATTTGTCTGGTCCGATTGTGCGATTGTCAGCCAGGGTTAACTCAGAAGGCGCTCCAGAAGCGGCTGCTCGGGCCGCATCACGACAGGCGGCGTCGTTGATTCCAGCGCCGATTGCTACTACCCCTAAGTCGATTAGCACTAACCCAACAGGAACCAAGCAAACCAGGGCGGTGACAAGTTCGACGATGCCCTGGCCGTTTTTATTGCGGGCTGTAAGTCTGCTGGCAATTGGTTTACCGCTTGTCCGCTCTTCTATTTCTGTCGGATTGTTGCTTGTCATGCCGTTCTTGACCTGCTTTTCTTAACTGATTGACTGCACTTGCTTGTTAAGTGCTTTAGCTATAACTGATTGTTGTCAATTTTTAGTGGCGTTTGTGAAAAAGCCTTAAATCCGTCCTAAATACCTCAGAGTGGCCGTATTGCTTTTACCGGCAGATAGGTGTTTACCATGAATGGCACTCGAACCAGCGGAAACCCAAAACTAAGTTTTCACGGCAGGCGCAGAAAAGCCAGTGGTCATGGCCTTACCGAGTTTGCTGTTGGCCTGATTGTGCTCATAGCCTTTGTGTTTGCACCACTTTTCAATATTGCCATTATTCCGATTCGTTATTTGATTGTTGAAGGCGCCATGACCGAAATGGCTCACCGTGTAGTTCTTTGCGAGAAGCGCACTGAAGCCTACGATATGTTTACTCAAGACCCATGGTTTACTTCAATTTTGGAAAAGTGTTCAGTGACCATCGCCAATCCAAAATTGAAGTTGACAATAATTTCTAAGAACGGCTCTAGTCAAATATCAGTGCCCAACGGCGTTTCGATTCCATCTGAGTGGTTGCCTGATGGAAGTTTTGAGCCAAGTCTATACAGCATGGAGCTTTCGGCCGATTGCTCAATTGCTCCGCTTTTTAGTTCGGCTGCGGGTTTGCCAGGTTTTACTAGTCCGATTACTCTGCATTTGCATACTTCTTCTCCTTGGGAAAACTTCAGCAGGGATCCTGTTACTTCTCAGTATTTCGTCAACGAATAGTTGATAAAGAGGAATGGAGATGAGCTCCTGTACTAATAAGCTTGGAAGCAAAGGCTTGAGGCAGAATAGAAAGTTTTCTACTCAGATGCGGTGCCGCAATGGCTCTGTACTGGTTTTAGCCATGATTGTCATTGGTTTGTTGGCTGTGTCTTTGCTGATTGGTTACTCTTATGGTGGTCTTTTCTTTGAGCATAATCGCCTCCAGGCATCGGCAAACGAAATGGCTCTGGCTGCGGCTCGTAAGTTGAATGACAAAGATCGCATTGGCCAAATGAACAATATGATTGCCCGCAATCGCCAATTGGTATTTGCTGGTCGGCAACAGTTCGACGAGTGCAAAGAGAAGTATCCGGGCTTAGCCTCGTTAGCAGAGGAGCTTTTAGATGAGTCGCGTGATTCAGCCAAGACTCTTGAATTGCAGCGCAAGCAACTCTCTATAGTGGCGAAGAAAGAAGCCAAGCAAGCAATGGAAAAGAAATTTGAGGAAATCAACAAGACATACGCTATGTATCTGCCCTGGATGAAAGTTGAGGAGCCGCTCCTTGCTGGCTGGCAGTGCGGTCGCGTGGTTAATACCGAGTCAAATGTTGAAGTATTGAAGAACATTGCCGAGCTTGAGGCCCATGACCAAGAGCAAAACTATGCCTCCAGCGCTGGAATGAAGCTCTACAAGCACGATATAGACGCCAAGCTGCCCGATGCTGATGGCGACTTAACCTTCAAAATTGCCGCTCTCTCTGCCCCGGTTATGAAAACTGTGGCGCCGGCACGGATTATCTTAAACGCCAACTATGACAGCGTTGTCGGCGACAATTTGCCTTCAGCTTGTCGTGTGAAAGTGTGGTTGCCAGTTGGCACAGGCCTGGGGCCGAATGCTTCTTCCAAAATGAGTTGTATTGGAGCTGCTAGCGCCACCGGTGGTTCCACACAGCAGTAGTAGCTGGAAATACTCAGAGCGCTGATTGAAGCTGTGATTATTGAAGCTGCAATTATTGCAGCAGAAATTATTCAATCAGTCTGCGAGCGTGGGATAAGTGCGAGCGATACCAGCCCTTGAACTCGCGTATTTGCACACTACCATCGTGTGAGTCGATAACATGGCCTTCGTCAATGTAAATCACCACATGGGAGACTTCGGAGCGGTCATTTTTGAGAATGTAGAGTAGGTCTCCAGCCACGAAAGGTTCGCCAGGGTTTAGCCGCCTTCCTGGGGCCTGTGGGCCTTCGGCCTGCTTGTGCACGTCGCTGTTGAGTTTCATTCCCAGGCCGTAGTTATAGACCCAGGAGGTGAAATTGGAACAGTCTAGGCCTGGCCCTTCTTCCGGTGACCAGGCGGGGATGTGGTGATGTTTGTAAGGAAGGCCAATGTATTTTTCAGCCACAGCAATGACCCGCGCCCTTTGCCATTGAATTGGGTCAGAGCCGCTGGGGATGTTAGGAGCGGGATATTCTAAAGCGCGTGGTCCCCAGGAGTCAAAGCGACCTCGCTCGTACCACTTTGATTGTGGCACCCTTGTTTCTGGCATGGCATCGCGGGCGGCGAAATCGGCTGTTAGTGAGGCGGCGTCTATTTTGGCAGCGAATACTGTTGAAGGAGTGGCGAAAACTGCAGCTAGCAAAATCAATTTCGTTAGATGCCGGGCGATTTTATCCCGACCAATTTTGCTATTAGCTTTGTTGCCAATATTCTTGCCCATCTATCTCCTTCAGCCCTTACTGCGCCACTGTATTAGTGCTTTACTGGGCTTATATACCCGAGCTGAAGAATTTGATTTAGCGAGCTGGATAATTTAATTTGGTGAGAAGATTGCTTTCTTTTTTCGCCATTTCTTCGTAGACAATTTCAACTAGTCGATTGCTTAAAAGCTCAATCTCAGATTCCGACAACCACCGCACTTCTGTTGAATCTGCTGAGGCAACTTCAACTTCGGTTAGGCGGGTAATTACAATACTCATTTTAGGACTCCAACGTTCGTAATTACGTTATAGTCCTATTTTGGGAAAGAAAAGGTTAAGGCTTAACTAATCGATCCAATTGGCCCACCAATTAATTAAGTCCGGCGAAAGCGCTGGTCGCTTGCTGGCATGAACTCCAAGATTGCTTAGACGACGCTCGAGAATCGACCGTTCTTTTTTTAGCCAGTTGCCAAATTCAGGATCTCCGTCCCAACCACCTTCATCTTTCCAGTAGATTGTGAGCTCCTCGTTTTTTTTGAGGCACAGTTCAAGGTGGTCCTCGTATGAGTCACAATCGTAAATGTAATTGTGCCCTAGCTGGATGAAAAGCATTATTGCTCCGCGAATTTGATCGCAATTCTCGTAAGTAACCGGCTCGTTGAGAGTTGCTGCAATCACTTCATGAATCTTGCTTTTTTCAAATACCTCAGCGAAGTAGTCGGCGGCCTGGTCATTGTCCCAAGGTGCTTCGCCCCAATAACCCATTTTGCAGTTCCTCCTGTGGTCGGAAAATTCTATCATTTCTGGGTAGCCTGGATTGCTAGAATAGAGCCTGTCTTGGCTATGGTTAAGTGCTCAATGACTGAAGACGAATTTTGGAAAATAGTTGATTCGGCGCTGATTGATGAAGCTTCGCCATTCTTTCTTGAAGATCACTATCTGAGCTATTGGAATGCCTTGGAAGCTCTGCCAGATAAAGAGCTTGCTGGATTCGCCCAGATGCATTCGCAAGTTATGAAGCGTGCTTTGGCAAGTAATCTGCCGCAAGCTCCTCTCGTTTTAAATCAGGGTTGGAGTGATCAGGATCTTCAAAACTTACTAACGGGCTTGATTTCCCGCGGGCGCAAGGTTTTCAACGATTTTATGCTTGATCCTGAAGGTGTTATGCAATCAATTGACAGACCGTCGCTTTTGAGCAAGTGTGAGGCCTTTGGCTACGCGCCAGTGGCGATTCAGCGTGAGCGGACAGGACAGGACAGAATCAGTTCGGTTTCGGAGAAATGATCACTAATCCTCACACTTAGGCCGTTGTAATGAATTTTAGCGGCTTCTTCTGGTATCTTTACTACTTCGCAAGTCTTGGCTCCCAGCTGATTAAAGGTTCAAGTTATGTCTCAAAAACATCTCACCGACGCCATCGAGTCAAAAGATCACGACACTAAGATGTGGAAATCTCGCATCAGCGCTGCTAAGGGTGCTTATCAGCAAGGTGAGTTTCGCCAGTGCGAAACACTTTTATTCAGAGCTATCGAGCAGGCTAAGCAGCTAAAAGACCGTGACTTTGCTGTAAATGCTTGCCATGTTGGTCTTGGAGCAATGTATATTGCCACAGAGAAGTGGAAAGATGCAGAGAAACATCTAGACCAAGCGATGCACGCCTTGGCGGGGTCTAGCGAGCCTGCATTGCGAGAGCTTTATGCTGTTGCTCTACGCTTTCATTCTCAGATTTATCTGGAACGCGAAGACCATGCTTCTGCTGAAAGAGAGCTGCGTCAAGCCATGCTCATTTTGGAAGACCTCAATGAAGACGGCGCAGTGCAGCTAGCTTATGTTATGAGCGATCTGGCTGTTATGTATGTCGTTGATGGCAAGCTCTCGGATGCACGAGATTTGTTGTTCTCTTGTATGGAGCTGTTAGAGCTGACAGTCGGCTCTGGCAGTGCTGAGTACATGCGTGCCAGCATGATCTATAGTGTTTGTCGGCAAGAGGGTGTGGAAGATCTGCTCACTCAGGGTGAGGATGGCATTTATGCCATGCAATATCAGCTTGGTCAAAAACATCCAAATGTTGTCAGAGCCTTGCGTTGGTATTTGAAGAAACTGATGGAGCTTGGTGAAACCGATAAAGTGAGAGAAGCGCAAAAGCGCTTTGATATGCACGCTGAAAAGCTTGGCGTATAGTTCGCCTATTTTTTCGAGAGCAGAGTTTTCTTCGATGCTTCCAGGCGAGCCACTATTCCATTGAGTTCGTCAGTGATTATGTTGAGCGAAAAATCGCCGTGATGGCAGTTGGGAAGCTCTACATAGCGGAGGTTTGAGTCGTCTTTGCTTTGTGTACTGGATTGTACTTTTGTTGGGTGAGTTTCTTTGTAGGCCGCTACCAGTTGTCTGCTGTGGGTGACTGGAATTCTTTGGTCTAGAGCGCCGTGGATTATCACCACAGGCTGAGCCGCTGAACTGCTTGCTGTTTGTACTGCTGCATTGGCCGCTGATGCGTCTGATCTTTGCTTGTCCTTGACCATGAACGGCATGCAGCTTATATCAGGTTGGGGAAAGAGAAAAGATGGATAGAGTTTGAAGTAGTTGATGTTGTCGCAAGCAGCCTGCGCCAGGCTGTTGTATGGGGCAACCAATAGCAAGGCGGCGCAATCTCTGTTCAAGGCCGTGTTCGCGGCAATGCCTGTGCCCATAGAGCTACCCATGGCAATTATTTGATTTGCTTTGGCTTTTTTCTTCTCTATCAGATAGTCATAAGCTGCAATGCCATCGTTCAACAGGTTGCTTGTGGTGGCCTTTCCTGTGCTTTCGCCGTAACCCTCGTAGTCATAAATTAGTACGTTGAGATTGCTGACTAAGGCTGCGTGCGCCAGGCCAATCTGTTGTTCCATTTGGCCCTGGCCGTGGCTAATTAGCACTGTATATGGTGCGTGAGGTCTGGGGAAGTAAAAGCCGCAAAGGTGACCACCGTTAGCTAAGGGCACATTTACTTTCTCGCCAGCTACACCGTAAGGTTTGAGGAAGATATTCTTGTAGGCATTAGTTATCTTTTGGGGAAAGAGCAGGTAGGGTGCCAGCTCCTTTGGTGAAAGTGCCAGATAGAGCGCGACTAAGGGCGTGCCTAATAAGGCTGAAGCTATTAATGTCACTGAGAAGCAAACAAAAATCTTCTTTGATTTCGTCATTCGCTTGCCTTTTTTGCGTGATGTTTTCTGCCGGCTAATATTTCAATGCACTAGTTCCGATTCTAGTGGTTGCCAGTTTCATCACCGAGAGCGGCAAACAGTTTGCTAACTGTTGGGGCAAAACGGTTATTATAGGCTTGTCGCTCGGCGGCCTAATTTGCAGCCTGGTTTGCTCTAGGAGATTTATTGAAGAGATTTGCTTTCACTACAGGTTGTGTACTTATCGCCTTGTTTTCGTCTGCCGTTGCCGCTAATAGTGCCAATGATATTGCCAAAGATGAAGCCCAAGATGAAGCCCGAGATAAGGTTCAAGGCAACGGTAAAGACAAAACCCATGTTAAGGCCCAGGACAAAGTCAATAAGAAAGCAGACCTAGTCGGCAAAACAATCGTCATTACAGGGGCCTCTAGTGGCTTTGGCGAAGGCGTAGCGCGGCGGTTTGCTGCCCGGGGAGCTAATGTTGTCTTAGCCGCTCGCCGGGGTGAATTACTTGAGCAGATTGCCTCACAGTGTGGCCCTAATGCCCTTGCCGTGGCCACCGATGTTAGTAAGGCCGAACAAGTGAAAGCCCTGTCTGAGGCGGCTTTAGCCAAGTTTAAGCAAATTGATGTTTGGATCAACAATGCTGGAGTAGGCGCCTTCGGCCGCTTCACTGACATTCCCTTAGCCGATCAGGCTCGCATGATCGATATTAACTTGACTGGGGTTGTGAACGGTAGCCACTTCGCCGTTAGTCAGTTTAAGAAGCAAGGTCATGGCACTTTAATAAATGTGGCTTCTATGGCTGGGAAAATCCCAATTGCCTATTACGCCACTTACAGTGCCACCAAATTTGGTATTGTCGGTTTCGATGATGCTTTACGTGCCGAGTTAAAGGCCGATAAGCTCAAAGATATTCATGTTTGTACTGTCAATCCATTGCCGACCAATACTCAGTTTTGGACTAATGGAGCCAATTATACTGGTCACAAAATCAATCCGGGAGTGATGTATGAGCCAGATATCGTGGTTGATGCCATCAATGATTTGGTACTGCATCCCAAAGATGAGATCAATGTCGGCCTGAAGGCTAAAGTGGCAGTGCGCGGCCATCGCCTTGCCCCACGCTCGGTAGAAGACAATTACGGTGACTATCTGCGCAAAATTCAGTTTGAAGAGGGGCCTAGTGCTCCGCCCTCGCCTGGAACTTTGTATCGGCCAGTATCTTTCTAATGCTGTCGCAGACAAAACCAATTACTTTCTTGCCTTGATCTGGATGACCTGCGCCATTGAAAAAGACGCAGAAATCTATGTCGCCAGGCAGGTGCTCGACTTGAGCGTGCACTCCGGCAACGCCACCGTTTTTCATATAGCCAGTGCCATTCTCGTTTTGATAAACCCGGTCAAGGCCCAGGCCAAAGTGAAAGCCGTTTGCTCTTGGTGGTACCGGTGGTGGCACTGCTGCCACTAAGGCTTCTCTGGCGGACGGGCTGAATAGCTGGCGTCCATCTGAACCATCAAGAGCCATGAACAGTTTGACCATGTCGTTTGTCGAGCAGACCCAAGAGCCCATGGGGCCAGTTAGGGGATAGGCTGGCCGGCCGCCTGGCAATTCCTTTCCCTGGGGGTTGTAGCGCCGCGCTTCGTTGGGGCGATAATTACCTTTTGTCTCTTCCAGGTGCATGTCGACAATTCCCAGTGGCGCCAATATTTGTTCTTCTACATAGCGTTGATAACCCATACCTGAGGCTTTGGCGATGATCACTCGCACCACCGTGAATTGAAAGTTAGAGTAGATTGCTTTGGTTCCTGGTGGATAATCTAGAGGGAAGTTCATGGCGTTGAGCAGTAGTTCTTCAAAGGGAATTGTTCCCCCGCGGGCCATAGCATTCATCATTTTGGCATCATAGGGAACGCTGCGATCCCATCCGCCAGAGTGGTGCAGTAGTTGCCTTACTGTAATTTGGCGCACTGCTGGGTCGGCACTTGCTCTTAAATTGGGGCGACCAAGAATATCGTAAAGGCGGTCGTCTAGCGATAATTTGCCTTGGTCGACAAGGTGCAAAATGGCCATGGCGTCTACCGCCTTAGAGCAGCTAGCTATACAGAAAGGAGTATCGGGGGTAAAGGGCCGACCCTGGCTGACGTCGGCTAGGCCATATCCTTTGGCGTAAATAATTTGACCGCGATAGCCAACGCTAAATGAAGCACCGGGAACGCCGAAACGACCTAGTGAATTGGCGAAAAGCTGGTCAATCTCGGCAAAGCTGGAGCTTTGGCTCTTGCTTGCTCCTATAGCTTGTGGGCGGTGATTTATGCCAGCAGAGCTTTGATATTCACCGTCATCGTTGTAGTCTGATTCTTCGTCGTCGCCCTCAAAAGCTTGTTGCTGCTGTCGATAGGCTTGGGCATAGTTAGCAGGTTGCGCCAATGCCGCTCTGTCGCCGACTGCAAGGGAAAGAAGCTCTAACAAGCTCAGAAGGAAGGCTATGCTGTATTGCTGTTTTATCAAATTACTTATTCCGACAGATTCTAAGGTTTCCCGTACAATAGTAGTCAATTTGCATTAGAAAGATAACTCAATTTTGGCGGCGGCAGCTTTGACTATTTCTCTTGGTTTCTTCAAAGTTTTAAGTATAAGGCTAGGCCGTGTAAACCTCGCAAGGCGGCTTCCGGCTGCGTCTTGCGGTTACCTGTTGGCATTATTGCTGGTTCTTTCGCTGTTTGTTTCTGCAGGCCCTGCTTTCGCCCAGGACGCCATGACTAAGGCTATTGCTCTGTTTCAGAAGAAGGATTACCAATCTGCCTCACTGGCATTTCGAGAGCTTGCGGATTCAAAGCAAGGGGCAACGGCGCATTATTACCTGGGTCTTTGCTACATTCAGCTCGGGCATACATCCCATGCCAAAGTTATTTTTGAGCGCTTGGTTCAGATCTGGCCTAATTCTGCTGAAGCAAAGCTTGCTTCTAATTATTTGGAGGGAGGCGCAGCAACAGCGTCCAAGAGCCAGTCTTTGAAGCCTGAAGATGCCGAGAGAGATAAAGCTAGTTCGGCTCTGGCCGCCAAAATTTTAGAGAATCTATCGAAGTTTCGAAAACCTCTGACTAAGGCTGAGTGGCTGAAGTTGCCAGAGAAGACCCGCATTCCGCTTGAGCGCGCTAACGGACATTTATGGGTGCGGGCAAAGATTAACGGTAAGTATTGTCGGGTCGTATTTGATACTGGTGCAGAGGTTTGCACTCTTAGCGTTGCTGATTTTCCTGAACTAGTTTCAAGAGAGCAACTTATGCAAGGAAGAGTTGTTGGCGTCCATCGTGTCTATGGTCTTATCTCTGGACGAATGGTTGAAACAGAAATCTCTATTCAGGATATTACTCGTAAGATTGATACCATTTTCATAACTGAACCCAATTGCAGCGTTATTGGTCAGAATTTCTTCAAGGAGTATTCCTATCAGGTAGATGACTATTATTTACGGCTGACCAAGGCGCCATTTGAGGGGGACGAGAAGACTACCACCACTGGTAGTGTCTCGGTTATGGCAAAGCCTGATAGAAATGACAAATTCTCCCTTCCTTTTGAAAAACAAGGAAACAGCATGATGGTCGAGATCTTTGTCAACGGTCATCCAATCAAGGCCTGTTTTGATACTGGTTGTGGTACGGAAGGACTTGTTATCCATCCCTCGATGCAAGGGCCTTTGGGTGTCACCAGTCGCGGCTATGGTCGTGGAGTGGCTGATCGTGTAGAGGTCGGCCATATGATTAAAATGGGCTTGCCAGTTGATTATGCCAATGGTTTGAGCCACCCCCTAATTGGGCCGAAAGTTTTCAATCGTGGCTACACTGTTGACCAGCAGGCCAAACGTATCCGGTTCGATTATTGAGTTTTCGCAGGCACAACCAACACTTCATTAAGTGATTGGTTGTAGCAATTTATATGGCTGGCAAAACCTAGGCTAGAATTTGAGCTCCCCATAGTGCTTTACGGCATGTCTATGGGCACAGGAGTTTCGTCATATGTGGCAGCCAGAGTGCCTGTGGATGGGGTGATTTTAGACTCGCCATTCCTATCGCCTGAAGTGACTCTGAAAGAGTGGGTGCCGCTCTTAAATGTTTATCCTACCCAGATGTTTTCTGAGCCGCGCTACGATAATTCTGATTTTGTAAAAGGTAAGCATCCACCACTGCTTATTCTCACTAAAGGACAAGATATTACTTGTTCACCACAGCAAGGTGTAACCTTAAGTAAGATTGCTTCTGCACCGGCAACCTCGCTGTTCATGCCAGATTCAGCCCATTGCTATGTGGCTGTCACTGATACTCCCATGTATTTGAAAGCCATGCGCAAATTTTTTGATGAGCTATGAAATTATACTTGAGCGGCAATGCGATAGAGCACATGCGGTTTAAGCGGATCTCCATCAGCTAGGGCTGGATGCAAAAAGTCATCTGCTGGTTGGTGAGTCATGCCGATTTTTTCCATCACACGCATTGAGTTTTTGTTGCAGGTGGCGGTGAATGAAACTATTTCTTTGAGGCCAACGCGTTCAAAGCCATCAGCCAGAACTGCTTGCGCTGCCTCTGGAGCATAGCCATAGCCCCAGTGTTTATAGGCCAGTCTCCAGCCGATTTCAACACATGGAGTAAAAGCTGCTTCAAAGCGGGGCACAGACAGGCCAACAAAACCGATGAATTCTTCGTTGGCGTTTAATTCAACTGCGTAGAGACCAAAACCGTTTTCTTCAAAAGCTCTTTCGATGCGCTCGACCATGGCATTGCTTTCTTCGTGACTTAGTTTTTTCGGAAAGTGCTCCATGACTAAATCATCTTGGTTGAGCTCGGCAAAAGGATGTAAGTCAGCTTCGCGCCAGCGGCGCAGTAGTAACCTTTCAGTTTTAATCAGCGGTGCGGATAGTGACATTGATTGACGGTTTCACCTTTGTCGAGTCGTGGAATTCTATATAGCAGCTTATCGGAGGGTGCACAACTAAATTGGCACGTCTAGGTTTCTCGTTGGCAAATCTCAAAAAAGTCACAGGTGCAGCTTTTGCCCTGAAGCTTGCGGTTTTGTTGGCTGTTTCGGGGGCCACTGTCGCCTGGCAATCTGCCGCATGGGCGGCCGGTGGTGAGGGGGCTGGAGGGGCTGAAAGCAACGTTGCCAATCGACCAGTGACTGATAAGTGGGCGCTGGTAGTTGGCATCAGCAAGTTTTCTGACACCACCTTGAACCTGCGTTATCCTGCCAAAGACGCCCAAGATTTCTACAATTATTTGATCACCAAGGGCAACTTTGCCAAAGACCATGTTCGCCTCTTGCTCAATGAAAAGGCAACTAAAGAAAACATTCTCGATCAGCTCGGTGATAGCTGGTTACCGCGAGCGGCTCTGCCTGACGATCTGGTGGTAATCTTTATCTCCAGCCATGGCAGTTCTTCCGACGCTGATATTCGCGGCGTCAACTATGTAGTGGCTCACAATACCAATCCAACTAAGCTTTTTACCACCGGCATACCGATGCAGCACCTGGCTGATACTATTCGCGAAAGAGTGCACAGTGACAGGGTTCTGGTGGTGTTAGACACTTGCCATGCTGGAGGCGCCAGTGAGAGTAAAGGCATAGTAAGGCAAGCTAATGCCGATGCCGCCACTATCGCCCAGGGCTCGGGACAGCTGGTAATTTGCTCTAGTGATAAGAATCAGACCTCGTGGGAGTCTAAGCAGTATCCCAATTCTGTTTTTACTAGAAGCCTAATTGAGGGTCTGCAAAAACAGGGCAGTTCTAGTGATGTGTCGGACGTATTCAATTTTGTCAAAGATAGGGTGCAGCAAGAAGTAGTGCAGGAGCGAGGTGTGTTGCAGACTCCTGTTTTAGAGTCGAGCAAATGGACAGGCAAAGATCTGGTTATTGCCTGCCAGCCAGTGCGACCTCGTCCGGGTCTGCCTGATTATGATGCTGTTTTGAGTAATCAAAAGTTGGTAAGTAAGCCTGAAGTTGCGCCTGAGACACCCAAGCGTCAGGAAGTTATAGCGCTTAGCACTCCGGCTTCAAAACCTGTGGCAGTTTCAGCTCCAGTAACAGCACCAGTGAACAGCCCTCGTTTTGGCGATTCAGCTAGTTCATATAATTCATCGAGTTCCTCTAGTTCGTCTGGTTCGTCCAATTCCTCGATGGATCGAATTAGGTCGGTGCGTGATACCACTGCTAGTGAATTTTTGAAGTATCATTTTCGTGCTATCGCCTTCAAAGAATTTGAAATAGCCTGGGACGATCTGGCACCAGCATACAAGGCTAAGTTCAATAATAATAAGTCTGCTTACATTACTTCGGTTTCCCGCCATCACTGGCTTAGTACTTCGCCGCCCGATAGCGACTTTTCTATAGGCCCAAGGCAGGGTGATTTGGTTAAAGTTAGAGTGAAAATGCTCAGGTTGGCTGGCTACAACTCTGACTGGCTCTACACTCTACGGGTGCAAAATGGTAAATGGTATGTTGAGGCTGTGGGCAGCGCGCCTTAAGTTACGCCAAAATTGAAAATCTAGTTTAGCTAGTGCAGCGGGGCAAACAGAGCTGGATCCATGTGGTAGCCGCTGTTCTCTTCTTTGATTACGGCCTTTGGAAAAATGGCTTTGAGTTGAGATTTTTCTGCTTTATTTAGCTGTCCAACAGCTAAGCGGACGCTATTTAGAGGACAATTCTTTAAGATTTTGAGACCTGCAGCTGTTACGCGAGTTTGGCCCACGTCTAAGAAGTTTAACCGCGGCAGTTTTGCTAGGTACTTTAAGCCTTCGTCAGTGATGTTTTCGTTCTCGTGTAAGGTCAGAGACTCCAGATTTTTTAAGCGACCAATTGGTTCCAAATCTTTGTCTCTGAGTTGGCAGGCCTGGGCCTGCAACGATTTTAGGCTTTGAATAGCGGCAACGCCATTGAGGTTGCCAGTACAAATGGCATTATGACCTAGCTGTAGATCGGTCAGCTTTTTTAGCGGTGCCAAGTCGGCTAGAGTTTTGCCAGTCACCAGAGATCTTGCCAGGGTTATGTAGACTAAGTTTGGCACTTTGGCTAGTGCTTTTAAACCTTGATCGCCCACATCCGTTGAGTCTAGTTCGATGCGTTTAAGGCCGGTCATGCCATTTAAATACTTGAGATCAGCTTCTTTGAAAGTTAGTTTATTCAGTTTGAGCGCTTGCAAGTCATCGCCTTTCAGATTTTGTAGTGGCTGAAGACTTTCGCCTAAGCTGTAGTTTCCTACCAGAAATGAGTAGCCTTTTTGTGGGATGGTCACACGCCCTTGAGCATGCTTGCGCACTGTAGCATTGTTGGTTTCAATGACATGGGTAGTGAGGTCGAGCTTATCAAATAAGTAGAGTCGACCGATTGAATATTTTTCGGGAAACTCTAGTACTCGATTTTGTGATTGAGATTTTGTGTTGATACCTTTTTGTTGTTGGCTCTCTGCTCTGGCTTGACTGATATTGCAGCAGCTCAATATGGCGATGCAAAAGCCGATAACAAATATTTTGGAAACTGTATTTTTCATAGCTTGTCTCGTTTTGCTGATTGGGGAATTAGCTCATCGAGCATCCCTGAATCTTTGAGTTGAGCGTCGAATTCACCTCGGCTGCGCTTGTAGTTCGCAGGCAATTTTAAGTTCGCAAGCTGTGTTGTAGTTTGTTTGCAACTTATGGTGTCAACAATTACAACTTTTGTCAGCAGACTGAGTGTAACGTGAATGAACCTCAATGGCACTCGACCAATTTGAGGCATACCGTGCATAGCGGCCAGTTGATTAGCTGCTGCGCTTGAAACAATTGCATCTTTTGCGGCCCAGAAGCCATTGATACGCATGGAGTCGTCCATTTCTTCGAAGCCGTGCCTGGTTAAACGCCAGTTTTTCGCTAGTCTTGAATCAACGAAACGACATGCTTTTATCCCGGCAATCGTTGATTCTTCTACCGGCGTCCATTTTACTTTGTCAAGATCGCTGGTTGCCATATGCATCATGCGCTGCATGACAAGGGCACTGGCTTTGGAGTCAGTTTGAAAATAAGTGCGAGAATCGTGGTTGATTACTAGGGCTCGCCAATCTGGTGCTTTTACCAGGGTTGTTCGCAGACCACCGGGCTGTTCGACCTTGATGGCTTGGTCGCTGATGTAAATCGTTTGGCGGCCGAAGTTTTGGACATTCTGAGTCAGTACAAATGCCTTTGTAGATGCGCTTTTCGCGCACACTGATGCTGCAAAGAGAAAGAGGCCGCACGTAGCAAGCCAGATTGCAATTGTGAGTTGCCTGGTCTGCATAGTGACAGCCTCAAATTCCGCATCTATTCATCCATATAGTTGTTAAGAGCGGCTTTTGACGAAATCCTTGCTCTGGCTGGTTGTAAGAGGGCACGGTAGTTGCAGTCAAGAGTCCGAAATGGCAAGAAATGGCTGAACA
>Ga0075444_10001117_pt1 | contig 16303 bp, 13 predicted proteins | sample CoawatmetaG01DNA_FD_76836 | JGI IMG/M metagenome (GOLD analysis project Ga0075444, IMG submission 76836) | Marine microbial communities from the West Antarctic Peninsula - Coastal water metaG017-DNA | ecosystem: Environmental > Aquatic > Marine > Coastal | place: Atlantic Ocean: West Antarctic... | reverse complement strand
CTCCAAGTGCCGCTCCCGCCCGCGAATTTATCATCGATGCGGGCAAGCCAGAGCTGCAGCGCCTGCGTTTAAACAACGGAGAAAATGCTTGGCTGAGAGTCCGTGAAGTCTTAAAAAACCAAGACGGATCGCAAACTATTGGACCGAAGAAAAATCTCTTTGTGCAAAAGCTCGGTGTCTCCGAGTCGCTGCACCCTGATGCTGCCAAAGCCGATTTGATAGTAAGTTCACACCCAGAAAAACTAGCCGAAGGAGACAAAGCCAAACACGTCTTCCCCGAAGCTGAGGGCAAAGTCTGGCTAACCACTGGACGCGACAACCGCCTGCTGCTATCGACTGGCGATAACCCCGTTAGTCAATGGCGCAAACAAGGTTATATCGAGCCCCTTCGCTTAGACCACGGCACCACCACTCTTAGTGTTATGGCACCACTGCACGTGGGAGAAATAGGAAAATTAGAAAGCCCGCAGAGTCAAGTCGAGTGGCGAGAATTCGACAGACAATTGGGCGAAGCGAAGAAGCTAGGTGTTGACTCGGTTTCAACTGATGTATGGTGGGGTCTGGTTGAACCAGCCAAAGGCAAATTTGATTGGAGCTACTATGAAAAAATTAGCGACCATATCACCAAGGCTGGCCTGAAATGGGTGCCGATTCTATCATTCCACCAATGTGGTGGCAATGTCGGCGATAACATCAGCGTGCCACTACCCAATTGGGTATGGTCAGAATTCGGAGCGAAAACTCCAAGCGGCAACCCTGAATCACTTAAATACAAGAGTGAACAAGGCAATACCAGTCAGGAATATCTCTCTGTCTGGGCCGATCACATAGTAGTTGACCACTACAAAGGAGTAATGCAAGAGTTTCAAAATCACTTTGCCTCCCGCGCCAAAGATATAGGCGAGGTTAATATCAGCCTCGGTCCCGCAGGAGAGCTGCGTTACCCCTCTTACAATTCACACGATCAGCATGCCGGTTACCCCACGCGGGGCGCCCTGCAGGCTTACTCTGACTTAGCGCAAAGTTCATTTAAAGAATATGCCCTGGCCAAATACGGCGGTGCCGAAGGTGTAAGTAAGGCCTGGTCAATGCCAAACCTTACCGCTGATGCTATCAAGCCCCCCTCAGAAGCCGATGGTTTCTTCAAACGGGGCGATCATTTTAATATGCAGTACGGTCGTGACTTCTTCGACTGGTACAACCAATCTTTAATTGACCATGGCCAAAGAGTGATGAGCACCGCAGTCGACGTCTTCGGTCAACGCACTTCGCCTTTCTACGGTATCGACCTCGGGGCAAAAATTCCCGGAGTGCACTGGCGGGTTGGCCAATGGCAAGGCGGCAATGTAATTTTGGGCGACCGCATGGCTGAACTTAATGCTGGACTAATTCGCACCAGTCGCGGTGACTGGGACAACAACCATGATGGCCGTGGTTATAGGCCACTGCTCTCAATGTTTAGCACCCTGCAACCAGCCATACCCGGCACCGGCTCAAGAGTTGTGCCAGCCTTTACTGCCTTAGAAATGCCAGATGGCGTGGACGGAGCAGCCGGAAAGACTATGCCTAACACCCTGGCTAAGTGGGTGGGAGAGGAAGCCAGTCGTCAAGGACTGTTCTTAAAAGGAGAAAATGCCCTCAATGGCAATCTCTATGATGGCGCCAGTTGGGACCGTATGAAGGCTTTGCTCAATCTACCTAAGCAACAGGGAGACTATCATGGACTGACCTTCTTGCGTATGTCCGATGTTGTAAACAATGATACGGCCAGAGCAAAAATCTCTGAAATGAATTATGCTCGTCGCTCGGTTGAAACCCTCACCCAATTCTTCCGCAACTTCTTGCGTAAGTCAGCCTAGCTAGTATAAATAGGTCTACCTGTGCAAAAACCAAATTTGAGCTTGCTTGAAATCGGCAATATGAATTTCGGCTTTCTCGGCATTCAATTTGGCTGGGGCCTGCAGCTGGCGAATATGAGTGCCATCTACAGCAAATTAGGTGCCTCCCCCGATTCTATTCCAATATTATGGCTAGCAGGCCCAATAACTGGCCTTTTGGTTCAACCACTGATTGGGGCCATGAGCGATCGCACCTGGAACAAGTTAGGTCGGCGCCGGCCTTACTTCTTAGTTGGCGCTCTTTTTGCCTCCTGCGCCTTGCTCTTCATGCCGACGTCACCATCTCTGCTATTTGCCGCCTCCTTACTCTGGATTCTCGATGCCAGTATCAACATCAGTATGGAACCATTCAGGGCCTTTATTGCCGACAAGCTCAATGCCAAACAGAGCACACTGGGCTTTATTATGCAGAGTTTTTTCATTGGCATTGGTGCCACCATGGCCAATGCCCTGCCCCTGCTCTTCCATCAAATGGGGGTGAGCGGAGTTGGTGCTAACGGTGTGCCGTTAACAGTCGAGTATTCCTTTAAGATTGGAGCGCTGATGTTCCTCTCTTGTGTGCTCTGGACAGTATGCTCCACTAAAGAATACCCCCCTGAAGATTTAGCCGCCCTAGAGCGCAAGCGTCAAGAAAACCCTGGCCTAGCTGGGCTCTTCAAAGAAGTCTGGCATGAGGTGCCGGCAGCTGTTATGGCCATGCCCGCAACAATGAAGCAACTAGCAGTGGTGCAAATCTTCACCTGGTTAGGACTCTTTTGCATGTGGATGTTTTTTGGTCTCACCACTGCCTACTATATTTTCAAAGCGCCATCTGCTTCTTCTGAGCTGTTTGACCGCGGTACCGAATGGGCCGGATGGTGCTTCGCCATTTATTCTATTGTCTGTTTCTTAGTGGCCTTTCTTCTGCCAAAACTAGCCAAGGTCACTAGCAGAAAAACAGTTCATGCTACGGCTCTCACCCTCGGTGGCCTCAGCCTGCTTTCAGTTTACTTCATTCATGATCCACAGCTCTTGCAGCTGACAATGATTGGAGTTGGTGTTGCCTGGGCGTCAATTTTATCGATGCCCTATGCCATCTTAGCTTCGGCCATACCACCGGGTCGCACGGGAGTCTACATGGGTGTTTTCAACTTCTTCATTGTCATTCCTGAAATTCTTGCTTCAATAGCGTTTCAACCACTGGTGAAATATGTTTTCAACAATCAACCGGTATTTGTGGTAATGATGGGCGGAGCATCACTTTTAATTGCCGCTCTAGCAGTAAGCAGAGTAGAAGATCCAGGCGAGAAGCAGGAAGAATCAAAGTGACCAAGGTAGAACTTATAGCTAAACCGGTTCTAGCTGCCAGAGCCTCTCTTGGCGAAGGCGCAATCTGGGACAACGAAAAAAAACGCCTCTACTGGATTGACATCAACAATTGCCTGCTCAATAGCTTTGACCCTCTCAGCGGCATTAACAAATCACTGAAGCTCCCAGCTAAACCAGGCTGCGTCGTCCGTCGCGCCACTGCTAATGGTGGCGGCTTTATTATTGGCATGGGTGGTGAATTTGTTCATCTAAAAGTGGTCGATGACCTTTCAGAAAGTATCTACACTATTTCAGTTTTGGCCTATCCAGAAGAACACGTCGTTGCCAACCGCATGAACGACGGCAAATGCGACCCTGCTGGCCGCTTTTGGTGTGGCTCTATGGACGTGGGCTGCAATTATCCCAGTGGCAATTTGTGGATGTTAGACAAGAGACAAAAACTTGCCCATAAGTTAGCAGATGTCACCATATCAAATGGCATTGTTTGGAACAAAGCCAAAGACACTATGTATTACATAGATACCGCCACCAATAGAGTTGATGCCTTTGATTATGACAACGATACAGCTATTATCTCAAATCGCCGCCCGCTAGTAGCAAACCAATGGGGTGGGCACTTTGATGGCATGACCATTGACAGCGAAGACAATCTCTATATAGCAGTCTGGGGTGGCTCGGCTGTGCAAAAAGTGAGCTCAGTAAGTGGCCAGCTCCTCGCCAGCATTGCTGTACCTGGGGTGCTCAATGTCACTTCCTGCGCCTTTGGTGGCGATCAGCTGCAAGATCTCTACATCACATCAGCACAGCAAGAGTCTCACCCAAAGGCCTCAAAGTCTCCAAACGAAGAGCACAGCGAAACTAATGCTGGTGATCTTTTCAAAATTCACCTGAGCGACTGCCAGGGCCTGCCAGCCTATCAATATTTAGGATGATTTCTTTACCGGATCGAGTCTAATCATATTCCACTGCTCAGTATTGGTCTTACTGAAATGCACAAGAATTGGGCTCTGTGGCTGCATTAAGTTGGCCAAACCAGTATCGTAAATAACGGTCTTATTGCCCTCTACTTCAAAAGCCACTCGCATATTCTTCTTGTCGACAGCTCCCGAGACAACCTTGCACTCTTTGGTCAAAGCATTATAGTAGTTGCCTCTAATGGCCCCTTTTTTATTGACAGCAAGCTGGAACATCATAGTCGAATTAGTTTGATCGCCTTGAGTAAGGGAGAACACACCAAGTGACTTCCAGTCTTTGGCATCTTTCGACTCAGCAGCTGTTAAGGCTGCCGGTACAGCAGTCTTGCCATTAGCCGCTGGGGCCTGAGCCGGAGCAATGGGCATCGACTGAGCAATAATTTGAGCTTGAGTGTAATAATTTGCCGCTGTCTCACTCGGTTGATTACCGTAGTAGACAGTGTCGCCTTGATAAGTGATGTTATTGCCGTAGTCATACTCCACCGGAGGAGTATTGACTGGATAATCCCAGAAAGAGGCTAAGTCATCCCAATCACCATAGCCATAAGCCCAATCATCACCCCAGGCTCCGCCCCAGGCATAGGGATAGCGCCCCCACCAGTCACGACGGAATAAACTGTCGTCACGGAAGGCATTGCGCACACCAACACCGCGGTCAGTCATAGCACTGGCCGATATCCCTCTTCCCACCCCAGTATCAGCTAGAGTTCGACCAAAGCCACCATCGGTAGCAAGACCCCTTTGTGGGCCAGCGTTCCAGACTTGATCCGCACCACTGCGCAAAGCGCTCTCAGAGGTGTGATCGAGCACAGAATCGCCCCGATCGCCAAACATGTCGCCGCCATAATCGCGACCACCATAGCCATCTCCATAGCCACTGCGCACGCCACCATAGTCACGGCCACCATAGCCATCACCATAGCCACTGCGCACACCGCCATAGTCACGCCCGCCACCAAAACCGCCACCACCTCTGCCACCACCACCACCGCCGCCGCGAGCAACGGCTTCCTGGGGCAATGCAAAAGCAGATAAAGACAAAGCCAGAAGTAGGCTAGCAGAAATGACTTGGCCACTCTTGGCTGTGAGACTAAAGAGTCTAGATCGCATAATCTTTTTTACCTATCTTTGAATATTACTTTGTCATCTCATTTAGGGTCGCGACGCATAACAAGAATTTCTTGAGTGTCGGGCAGTGACTTACCTTGCGAAAATCGTTTAGTCGATTTCCAGGTGTAGTTATTATCGTCAACCTTGTGCAAAACATATTGAGCACTGGCAAGAGTGCCATCATGATCTGATCCACGCGCGTTCACCAGCCAATTGTCTGCATCCTTCTTCCAGCGTCCCATACCGAGGCCACCATCGGAGTTATAGTGCCAAGAGCAAATTGAATTGAGAACCGGGTTCCAACCAATGATCTCAGTCTCAGTCGGAGTATTGCCATCGGCTTTGCTGGAATAAAAATTGACCAGTAAGAACTTTTTGTTAGCAGTGTATTCACACTGTACGCGCAAGTCTGAGTTCGATTTCGCCCCCCAAGACCCCACCATCCAGGCCAGTTCAGAGATTGGCACCTCGGCAGCATTAGAGGGCATGTCATGCTCAAACACTGAAATCATCTGCCAGTGACCGCTTTCTTTACTATGAATGGCGGTATAGCGCGAATTGCCCGAGGGTAACTTGGTAGTGCCAACTTCTATGGCTATATTATTGGCAGGGAACTTAACCGACTCAACATCAATCGCAATTGGTTGTGGTTTATGGGCCTTAAATAGATCAGCAAACGACTTTTCAATTTGCTCACGACCGTGCAGTTTTTTACCGGACGCTTCAGTTAGACTACCGTCAACTGACCACTGCGAGGCCAATGCCTTGGCGTCACCTTTGCCATAATCTATTACATACTGTTTGGCTTGCGCCCGGATGGCAGCTTCATCCTCAGCCTTAATGGCTTCAGGGCTAGCTGAAACCTTTTGACTGGACTTAGCTTCAGACTTAGTTACTGGGCCGGTAACACTTCCAAAAAATAGAATTCCTATAGATGCCAAAGCCATGGTTACAGGCCGATGATTGAAATACATACTCAATGGAAAAAGATCCTCCGTAAAACAGATATGAACCACTAATCTATCTGAACTAAACGCTGAATTAAACGCTGAACTAAACTAAAGAAATAGCTAACGAGAAAAGTCTTTAGAGATTACCTCCAAAGACCTCTAATATTAAGCAGAGCAAGGCTTTCGGCGACTTAGGTGATAACGACGGTAGCGTTGGCGCATTCAAAAGATACGTCAGTTCCCATAAAGAGCATTTTGAGAAGGTCGCGGTAAAAACCATATAGAGGAATTCTCTCGGCTACCTGATCTCTCATCTGATCGCGCTTGAGCTTGAAAGAGCTATGAGAAGGGCCAGACATATGGTCTAACTCTAAATAATAGTTGTTGAGCGGCTGAACCTGCACTTCAAATAGGCGTTCATGCCACTGCACCACACTCTTGATGGCTTTCCAGCCAGTCTTCTTCATCTCGGTAGGCAGGCAAGTCAGATAATTTTTGGTTTCCACAATTTCAACCAGGCGGTCACCTTTAATTGAACCATTACTCAATATGCCAAAATCTTGCAGGGCGCCAAGGCGCTCCCAATCAATGTCTATGGCCGTCATCGCCTCGAGGCGATCGTGCACAGCCAGGCACGTGGCCTCGTCATCACAGACTATCTTGATACCAAAAATATCCTTGACGTATTTGCTGTAATGGCGCAATTGCTTATCGCGGCTAACCAGCTCATCAATCACAAAAATTTCGTCAGTGACTTTATTCCATAGTTCTTCTTCAGCCTTGACTCTGCTTGTCAAACGATTTACGCCATCAGTAGCCCGGCCTCGCGGCAAGTACTCAATGAAATTGGCCGAGAGCTCAAGCGGCACCCACTCGAAATTCTTTCGGTAGCGAAAGTTATCGAGCATATGTTTGCCCAGATCAATGTCAGTTACCGAAAACAACATATCTTGGGTAATGCGTTCGCGAATGAGAAATGGCCTGTCTTCATCACTAGGCAATAGCCCGATGACATTGCTATGAAGCTCGAAGTCATCTTCTAAGAGCAAGGTAGAAAGTAAATGCGAAAGTAAGTGGAGATTGCGTTCGCCATCTAAAATATTCTGGCGAAAAGACTCACGAACCTGGGCCATCAAATCTCGTGAAAGTTCGATTTTGATATGACTATCAGGATTAGCTTCTTGCTCTGCCTTTTTCTCAGCTAGATAAGAAATAAATTGATGCAGCACTGGATCATGCATAACCATCAATAGCGGAGAGTGAAGAATACTCATAAAGTGATCTCGGTTAACTAAAAGCACTGCTGCAAGTATAAAGCGAAAATCATTCTTGACCAGCAGGCACTGCTGTTCTGTAAACGAATAGCGCTCAACAATGAATCAAACTAACGCCCGGCCGATGCCCCGGCGGCGCTTGACTACCGCGTACCATGCCAAATTGCTGATTTTGAGCCTCAAACAATTAAAACCGCCTTAAAGCTGTTTACTATCCCGTGATGTACGGCCGTTTACAGCAGGCAAACAGGTATAATCGGCAGCAATGCACGTGACAGCGTGCTTTTTTGTTTAGGGAAAGCTCATAAATGATCATCGTTAACGAAGTCTCAAAAGGCTACGGTTCTCGCACACTGTTCGACAACGTCTCAGTCAAATTCAGCCCAGGCAACAGATATGGCCTCACTGGTCCAAACGGCGCTGGCAAATCTACTTTCATGAAAATTCTTACCGGCGAGCTAGAAGCATCTAACGCTGGCACTATCACTCGACCTCGCAAAGTAGGCGTGCTCAAGCAAGACCAATTTGCTTATGACAATGAACGCATCATCGATACAGTTGTGATGGGTAACGATATTCTCTGGCAAGCATTCAAAGAACGGGATGCTCTCTGCGAAGTAGAGAATTTGACAGAAGAGCAAATGAACCGTCTGGGCGAACTTGAAGTAATCATCGCCGACGAAAACGGCTATACCGCCGAGTTTGAAGCCGCCGAAATTCTCCGCGGCATCGGCATCGAAGACGCCGACCACGAAAATCTTATGAGCACTCTCGCCACCGACTATAAGTTCCGTGTGCTACTAGCCCAAGCACTGTTTGGCGAACCGCAAGCAGTGCTATTAGACGAACCGACCAACCACCTTGATCTAGAATCAATTCACTGGCTCGAAGAATTCCTCTGGCAGTACGAAGGCATACTCGTAGTAATTTCGCATGACCGCCACTTCTTGAACTCAGTTTGTACTCACATTGCCGACATCGACTATGACACCATTATTGTCTATCCAGGCAACTATGACGATATGGTCGAGCACAAGATGCAGGCTCGTCAGTCAATTGAGGCGGCCAATAAAGACAAAGCGAAAAAGATTGCTCAACTGCAAGAGTTTGTACAAAGATTCGCTGCCGGTCAGCGCTCTAGCCAAGTGCAATCAAGACGAAAAGAAATGGTAAGACTGGCACCAGAACAGATGAAGCGTTCGAATATTCAAAGACCTTTTATCCGCTTCGAACAAGAGAAACCCTCTGGTCGTGAAGTTCTTCAAGTAAAAAACCTGACCAAATCATTCGATGGCAAAGTACTGTTCAAAGACTTCAATATCGATTTGCTGCGCGGCGAAAAGATTGCCATCATTGGCTCAAATGGTGTTGGTAAAACTACCCTTTTGCGTTGCTTGATGAATGAACTAGCACCAGATTCGGGCACAGTCAAATGGACAGAAGCAGCCACCTGGAGCTACTATCCGCAAGACTACCACGATGCTATCACTCCCGGCAGCACCGCTCTTGATTGGTTGATGCAGTATATGGTTGATGAAGGTCACCAGCACGTGCGCGGTCTTCTAGGCAAAATGCTCTTCTCTGGAGAAGACAGTTTGAAACAAACTGAGAATCTCTCAGGAGGCGAGGCCGCTAGACTGCTTCTCGCTCGCATGATGATGCAAAAAAATCCGGTCTTAGTTCTAGACGAACCAACCAATCACTTAGACCTCGAAGCTGTATCAGCACTAGCTGAAGGGCTCTCGACCTTCCCTGGAACAGTCTTTGTCGTCTCCCACGACCGCGACTTGATCTCTGATGTAGCCACTCGCATTCTGGCCTTCACAGCAAGCGGCTTGCGTGATTTCCAGGGCACCTATGAAGAGTATCTCCAAGATAACCCGCTAAAAGAATTGGCAGGCAAAGGCAAACGATAAACTAGCAAATAGACGCTTAGATACTGAGACAATTTGGCATAAGTAAGCTATGTCTAGCAGTAGCGACGATCATCTACCATCCACTAGCCTCTTTCGCGCCTTCGCTAAGAAAGGCACGGTTGAGAGAGCCGTATTGCTTGATTGCTTTCTTGCTAGTGGCATTCTTGAGGATGACCCACGGGGTGGCGCCCTCTTTAAGGCCATTCGCAAGGCTGGCGAAGAGATCGATGCTGAAAGCTTTCAAATGCTGCAAAACGTCAGCCCTGCCCTATTCGAGCAAGTATTGACTGGCCAACTGGCCATTCCTCGCTTTAGTGAATTTCGTCAAGAAGTGGAGCTAATATTCGAGCGAGTGTCCCATAATCATGATGGCCAGCTCGCCAATTACATTCCGCAACTCGAGAGGGTTGACCCAGACAAATTGGCTGCATCGGTATGTTCAGTGGACGGCCAAAGGTTTTCCCTGGGCGACAGCGAAGACTTTTTCTGTGTGCAATCTTGCTCAAAACCAATTACCTACTGCCTTGCTCTTGAAGATCAAGGCGAAGAGGTTTTGCACCAATATGTAGGTACAGAGCCGAGCGGTAAAACATTCAATGAGCTCACTCTCAATGCCAAAGGCTTGCCGCACAATCCTATGATTAATGCTGGCGCCATCATGTGTGGTGCCCTGATCAAACGTGGCGCCGATGCCTCCGATCGCTTCGACTATGTTATGAGCAAATGGAAAGAGTGCGCTGGCAACATGAAGATAGGCTTTGACAATGCCGTTTATCTTTCGGAGAGACAGACGGCCGACCGTAACTTTGCCTTAGCCTATTTTATGCGAGAGAAAAAGGCCTATCCACCCGATGTCAACTTACTCGACATTCTCGAATTTTACTTCCAGTGCTGCTCAATAGAAACAACCACCAAAGCCATGGCAGTGATTGCCGCGACCCTCGCCAATGGCGGTAATTGCCCCCTCACCGGAGCGCAAGTATTTCGGCCGGACCATGTTAAAAACTGTCTTTCACTGATGTCTAGTTGTGGCATGTACGATTTTTCTGGTGAATTCGCTTTTCGTATCGGTATTCCAGCCAAAAGCGGTGTTTCTGGAGCCATCATGTTAGTAGTACCCAATGTGGCTGGCCTGGCGGTCTGGTCGCCACGCCTAGATGAGCTAGGCAATTCAGTTAGAGGCGTTGATTTCTGCCGCCAATTAGCCTCTCGCTTCAAGTTTCACACATTTGACAGTACCACCGGCCTCACAGACGATCGCCTCGACCCCAGACGTAATCTGTATGAATCACGTCTCAGTGGCATAAATGCTTTTTGTTGGGCAGCCGCCGAAGGTGATGTGGCCGAAATGCGCCGCCTGGTAGCTCGGGGAATCAATCCCGATGTGGGCGACTACGACGGGCGCACAGCCTTGCACTTAGCCGCGTGCGAGGGCCGGGTAGCGGCCGTACGTTACCTCATTGAACTGGGAGTCAACCTCAACAGCGTCGACCGCTGGGGCAATACCCCACTTGACGATGCCAGTAGAGAAGCTCAAAGCAAAGATAGCCACAAGCCCATCATTGCCATGCTCTCGGAGCACGGTGCTAAACAAAAGAACACAGTTAGAAGTGCCTCAAACTAATACTCTATAATTTAGCAATGCAAGCAATAGACCCACTCAGTGTCATATACAAATCGGTCGGCAGTGAAGGCCCTTATTACCAGCTGGTCGAGGCATTTTATCAAGGGGTCGAGAAAGACCCGCTGCTACGCCCGCTCTACCCTGAAGATTTAGGGCCTGGCAAAAAGCACCTGGCCCAATTTCTAATACAGCGCACCGGTGGAGCGACCACTTACAGTGACGAACGGGGCCATCCGCGTATGCGCGGCCGCCATATGCCTTTCAAAATTGGCCAGGCCGAACGCGATGCCTGGGTGACCAATATGGAAGCAGCACTGGAGGCTGTGCCCGAGTTTCAAGCTCACAAAGCCACCCTCAAAGAGTTCTTCGCCAGTTTTGCCACATTCATGATTAATCAACCTGGCTAAGACCTAGCAATGGCTCTTTTTGATTAACCTAGGCCTTGACGGGGATAATCTAAATAGGACTATTTGGAACTTAGGGCATTATATGACCGATGGCCATTCGCTAACTAGTGGAGCGCTTCTACAAATAGCTTTGTCGGCCCTGACAAATCATTCAGCCGATGAGGCTGAAGAGAAACTGGCATCAATAATTACCTCTATTGAGCAACATTACGGTGAGAACCAGAAAGAAGTTGCCAATGAATTGCAACGGTTAGCCAAAGAAATAGAAAATAGTGGCCAGATAGAAAAGGCCATTGAGTTTAAGCAGCGCACCACCGAGCTAATGCTACGCATTTCAATGGAACGACGTCGGGGTCTTAGAGAAAGCCGTACTCCGATGGCAGAGATCAATCCTAATTCTAATTCTAATTCTGTACAGGCTTACTCTCCACCTGCTGTGACACATTTAGCAGTACCAGCGGCACTCCCGCCAGTTGCTGCTCCAAATAACGCCCGTACCACAAGAGCAAACCTCGGTGCTCTCTCACCCAGCTCGGCCGATTCAATACTGGGTAAGAATGCCGGGGCCAGTCTATTTGAGTCAATTCACTATGTAGTACAAAGCTGCGGCAATTTTGAAACTGAACTTCATTTCTATAGTGATGTTTTAAAAGGCAAAATGACCTGGAAGTCAGATGACCTTCATCGTCGAGCAGCAGCCATTCGTCTAGCCTCGGGCCCCGAGTTAATTTTAGTAGAAAGTCAAATTCCCGCGCCCAGTCTCAATGTCTACCTGGTCACCACTATTGGTGCCGCCCGTGAGATTCTGGAGAGTTATGGTTTTCTCAAACGTGGTGAGCTAAAGACACCGATAGGCCACGCCTTGATATTTAGCGGCCCAGATGGCAGCACCCTCGCAATTATTTCAACCAGTGGTAAATAGAGAAAAGTCGCAATAAATAATGGAGAACAACAGTGAGCGAAGTAAAAGCAGAAGTGGAAAAAGATGACTTTGAGAAATCCTGGGTTAGCAATTATGTGCCAAAAGACTCTGCAGCTGATGCTATTTTGCAAATAAAAGACTATGCCTACAAAGCCTTTGACAAGCTCGATTCAGACGGCAATGGCTACATTGAAAAACACGAATTAGAAGCACATCTCAAAGACGAGAACACACCAGCAAGAGAAAAATCATTCATTACTTTCTTGCTCAATAATCAACAAGCTATTGCCGATGCTGTGCACGAAGGTAGCACAAGCGTCAAGGGTGGAATCACAAGACTTGACCTAGAAGCCTATTTCAAGCTGGTTTTGGCTATGTTCAAGAATTGACAGCCTGTCAGTTTTTGCATTTGATTATGGTTTTCATCACCGTCTGGTAAATATTTAAAGATTCTGAGATGCTTTCCTGTAAGCACTCTTGGACTTTTGCGTGGCAACAATTTTTCAGCATTTGAACTACTGCTGGTATCATTTGAGAGTAACCTATAGGTAGTATCTGTGGCCCACTCAAACTGCGAACACGAGCACAACCAGCAAGAGAGCCCAGAGCAAACTCAGCCAAACAAACACGGCCACGACCATTTTGAAGTGCGGCAACAAAGCCGCAGCAAACTGACAATCGTGTTGGCTCTGACCACTGGCTTCATGCTAGTTGAAGCAGTGGCTGGTTGGTATACAGGAAGCCTTGCTCTGATTGCCGATGCTGGCCACATGCTAGGCGATGTTGCCGCGCTGGCGCTGGCCCTGTTCGCCGTCTGGTTATCGAGTAAACCGGCCGGACGCTCACGCACCTACGGCTTCCATCGCAGTGAGATTCTGGCTGCCCTGGCCAATTCGGTGCTTCTTGTGGTGATATCTATAGCAATTTTCTGCGAAGCAATTCACCGCTTCAGCCTGCCCCCCGAAATTCAAAGCACACCGATGCTGGTAGTGGCAGTGCTTGGTTTGATAGTCAATTTGATATCGATGAAGCTACTGGGAGCCCACAGTCACGGCTCACTCAACGCCAAAGCCGCTTATCTGGAAGTATTTTCCGATATGCTCGCTTCTTGTGCGGTGATTTTGGCTGGTTTAGTCATCATGTTTACCGGTTGGTACCTGGCTGACCCGATACTGAGCGCCATTCTCTCTATCTTTATAGTGAGCAGAACTTGGGGCTTACTCAAAGAATCGGTGGAAATATTGATGGAGAGTGCGCCGCGCGAATTTGACTTAGAAGCCCTTAGCAAGGCCTTCTTGACGGCAGACGGCGTTGTGCAAGTTCATGACTTACATGTGTGGACAATCACCTCTGGCCTGCTCGCCATGAGCTGTCACCTTACCATCGAACCTAAAGCAGATTCACAAGTGGTTCTCGATCAGGTCAATGCCCTCTTGGCAAAAGATTTCAAAATCAGCCATACCACTATACAAATTGAGTTGGCCAACTCAGAACGCAAGTGTAATGATATTTGCGCAGTCTCTTAGTTAGCCGCCAGCTTTCTTAATTTGGTTATCCCAGCGGCGATTTTGATCGCTATCAGTGGTATTGGCGCGATTGATGTTCTCGACCGGGGCAGCGCTATTGACCGCATCTTTAGCCGCTTGCACTCCAGCACTCAATTTGCCAGTAACGTAGTCATAGGCATTACCAATGGATTTGCCGATGGTTGGGCTATCGTCAGTTACTGAAAGCTTGCCGTCAGCCAAGCCCACGGTCATTTTATTCTTGCCAGCGGTGACTTTGACAGCATCAGTATGACCATCTTTGTCAGAGTCTACGATCTGAAGACCTGGAAGACCTTTCGCTTCGGCCTTGGACCCGAGCAAATCCATAAATAGTTTTTGGTCTTGAACAGTGTTGAGGGTTTCCTGAACACATTTAACGTCACCGGTCTTCATGCACTCAGCAGTCTTTTCTAACTTCTGGTGACCATTCAATGCGTCGCTCATAGTAAATGCCCTCGTTCCCAACATTAGATACATTACATATTATTATTGGCATTTTCTGGGCTTTTTAAACAAAAAGAGTGAAGTACCTCACGGCACATCACTCTTTTAATGATTATTCGACTTTCGAAAGGCTTACTAGTAGCCGCGTGGTCTAAATACCTGGTTCAGCAGTATGTTGATTCCGGCACCTTTGAGGGCGTCTCCACCCGAGCCTCTGCCAACAATAGCTCCAACCACACCGTCTCTGACAATCTCTTGGCCGAGGTTTCTGTCGCCGTAGCCGCGGTTATTGCCATAGCGGGGGTCATAACTCGGGTCATACACTCGGCCATTGCGACCATGACGCTCGTCAGGGAAGAACGGAGGAGTGCCAGGATAACGATAACGCGGATCTTGACCGCCATAATAGGGTTCTGGCTCATAACGAGGGTCAACCACTGGTCGACGCGGAATATCACGAGAATAGTTGCCATCTTGGCGGCGAGCAAAGGCATCAGCCATTTCTTCTTGACGATAAATGTTACCGATACAGAATCTTTGACCATCGGCTCGGTTGATGACGATTTCACCATTTCTTGAAACGGCTAAATTATCTCCATATCGTGGATCTTCGATTTGAGCCAACTGTCTAACAGTCTGCTCAAACTGCCTAGGTTGCATGGTGTAAGCATCGCGCTGCAAGGCATCCATTACGGTTCTTGCATTGCCGTTGTCTAGTTCTCTTGCGAGGTCACGCGGATCTGCCGGATTAATTCCCCGACCATTTCTGTTGTCGCATGGATCGCAATCGCCTCTGCCCATCGTCAGTACCTCTTAGAACTCCGAACCGCTTATACATCTATTTAACCCTCTGCCAAGCAGAAGGGGAATGGGGAATCTACGCAGCAACCTTAAATATGATCTCCCTAAAGCCGTGGCTGCACCAGTTATGCTTGCATCGATTGCTTATAAGTAGATGCAAGACAAGACAAAAAAAGGAAGCGAAACTTGAACGGCCCGTACCAGCTAATCAACAACAAAAGAAAAATCAATTTATCTGCTGCCGCCCTGGTCACACTGATGTTATTCCCAGTTGGCCAGGCCTTTGCCCTGACAGATAGCGAAATTACCAGCGCTGTTCGCAAAAAAAGTGGCCCGTGGATGGCCAGCGAGCTAAAAGGACGAAAGCTAACCGAGACCAAGCACTACGAAGAGGCGGCCAAGATATTCACTGAGGTTATGGCCGAAAGGAAGGCCCTCGCCCTTGACCTCCAAACCGAGCAACTGGCTCTGGCCGAAATCTATGAAAAATGGCAAAAGCCGGCCCAAGCCGAAGCAATGTACAAACAGGCAATAGCTGAGCGCGAACAAACAGCCGGAGATGAAAGCCAAACCCTGGTTTATTCTTTGCAGTCATACAGCGATTTCTTGACCCGCCAAAAGAATGGCGTCGCTGCCGCAGCTCAGAAAAAACGCATCATTTATATAAATTCCCAGGCTACAAAACCGCCCAAAGAGCTAATAGCGCTGCTTAAATCGGCCACCCCAGCGCCTGAAAAAGCCGCTAGCGCCGTAAAAATTGGCCAGCTCTATCTCAAGCGCGACGAGGAGCGCCGAGCCCTGCACTGTTTCAATAAAGCGATTGCACTCGATCCGAAGAATTCCGACGCCTACGAAGGCCGAGGTGAAGTGTTTAATCGAACAGAGAAAGAAAGCCTGGCCCGCCTAGACTTTGATAAAGCAATAGCCCTTAACCCTAAAAATACCCAGGCTCTCTTTCACAGGGCTTTGCAATTGCGAGTAAAGAACAACGAAAAGGCAGCTCTGGCAGACTTCAACCAGGCACTGGCAGCCGCCCCTAACGATACTGAAATACTGGGTTATCGCGCCAAACTGCAGCAAGATTTGCACCACAATGAATTAGCTATAAAAGACTATTCCCGCGTCTTG
>Ga0075444_10001115_pt1 | contig 16316 bp, 21 predicted proteins | sample CoawatmetaG01DNA_FD_76836 | JGI IMG/M metagenome (GOLD analysis project Ga0075444, IMG submission 76836) | Marine microbial communities from the West Antarctic Peninsula - Coastal water metaG017-DNA | ecosystem: Environmental > Aquatic > Marine > Coastal | place: Atlantic Ocean: West Antarctic... | reverse complement strand
GGCTTTTTCTACTATAGCAGGGTCGGTACCCATAGCTTTAAATTTATCAGCATGTTCTGATATATAGGCTGGTAAATCTGCATCATTAGTGGGCACTTCGGGTATACTAAATTTTTTGTTAGTGTCTGCAATAACAGCATTGTTTTTAAGGTTGAAAGAATTAGGTGTTTCCTCTGTAAGACTTCCGGTTAGATACTCTCTTGGGTTCTCCACAAATTTTTTAAATTCGGCAGGGTTCTCCTTAAAGAAATTTTTAGTTTTATTTAAGTTTTTGTTGTTAATAAAATCGGCAGGAAGGTATTTACCCGCTGCACTAGGATTTATACCTGCAGCTTTTCCAAGTTTTTCTAAAGTGGATTGTTCATCCATAGTTATTTGTTGAGAGCCTAAATCCCGTAATTCATTACGTATACTTTTAATTTCTTTAGAAACAACTCTATTAATATTTGTATTTGTAAGAAACTTTTCTCTTTTAGCTAGGCTATTTCGTTCCCCCACAGTAAGCTGATCCATTTCCTCGTCCGATAGCCCGAAAGGATTTGAGGCTTCTGGATCCGGTATATAGTTTCGATACTTAGGGTCATTAGTAATTGTAGTAGTAAAAGATTCATTGCCACCCCTAGGGCCTGAACCACCTGTGCTAATAGATTTAGATTTTTTAAGTAGTTTTTTAGCCTCATCCAACCCTATAAAGCCGGAAGGTGTTTCTGTACTTACTTCAGCAGATGTTTCTGGGTTTTCCGTTTTAAACTTTTCTTCTAGAGCTATACGCTCCTCCGCCATTGCTGCTCGTATGTCTGCGCCCTCTTTTGGGGTTATGTCTCCAGACTCTATAGCGTTATTAACTTCCGTAACACTTTGCCCATAATCATCTTGATCTTTGCCCGCAAGGATTTCAATATTGGCTCTATCAGAGCCGGCTCTTATCATACTTGGTCCTTTAGTCCTGCCAGCTCCACCTAAGATTGCTTGGTTTAAAAGCTCTTTAAGCCTAGTGTCATCAAAGTTAGCCACCATGTCGTCTTGTTTGTTCGTCAGTCCTAAAGTTTTAGGAAAAAAACCTTGAGGGGTGTCTATTATAAGATTGGTACCCTGTTCACCTTTAACAAGCCCCGCTACTTTTCCTTTTCGCGTTTCTTGTGTTTTTTCATCTGTATAACTTGTTGCTACAGGGTCGGTATTTAGTATTTTAGAAATTAAACCCGCATTTACGTAATTGCCATTTTCATCTTGTTTTAAAAGTCTAGCATACCCTTCATCCGATAAAGTATTGTTTATTATTCCCGTAGACATATCCGTAGCTTGTTGATTTAAATAATTCCCATTTGCTAAAACACCCAACCAGCTTTTTGTGTCTGTTACCGCGGCATTTTCGGCATTTGCATTCATAGCTTGCCCTGCTAATAATCCTTTTGTGTAAGCGCTCATATTAAATTCCAAATATAGCGCCTATTACAGCGCCTCCTAATCCTACCATGTTACTGTGATGTTGAGATTTTGCATTTTTATAAGCAGCTGCCCTTTGAGCAGACATGGCGGATGCATCTCCCAACCCAGATAGTGCGTTCTGGTTTACCCCTTGCCCTACGCCTATTAACTCTTTTAACAAAGCATCATTAACACTTCTTTGTTCTACTCTAGCGTTATTAACATTCCCGGCTAAGTTTAAAGCTTGTCCTCTTTGCCCAGCTCTAGCTTGTTCTTGTCGTTGTGCATTACTTAAACCCGCACCTCCATATCTTTCTATATTTCTTTTTTGTATGCCAGCAGATATTTTAGCTTGTTCCGGTGCATCCTCTCTCGCTTGGTCTATTAAAGATGTATCATTTGTTGCATCTAACAATTGGTCCTCAAAAGACCTAAAGTTTTTTAAATAATCTTCGTAATCTCCTCTGGTTATATTAGCAAAAGTATCTTCTGGGTTATCAACGGTTGCTAAATTAGATATAGAAAACCTATCTTCTTTTCTACGTGAATTATCATACATACCTAGACTAGTCATTAGAATCAGTACCAAAAATAGAACCAGGCGCTATAAAAGATTTAAACCCTTTATTAGCATACTTTGAAACATCCCCGCCATTAGTTTGGCCTTTGGTAGCGGCGGCTAATGTATTTTGTTGTACATTTCCTATGGCCCCTGCAGCTAGCTTTGTACCCATAGCAAAGTTAGCATTTCTTCTGTTTTGTTTTGCTTGTGCAAACTGTAGGTTTTTAGTAGTAGATATTTTAGCTGCTCTACTTAAACCACTAGTTGCGTCTGCTGCCATTCCTCTAGCTTGTTTAAGTACATTAATCTGGTCACCTCTTTGTGCAGCTAGCCCTTGTAAGCTACCTTGTAGTAATTGAGAGCCTGCGGCTGCTGCTCTATCTGCACTAGCATCTACAGACCTTGTGGCGGCTAAACTCGGCCTATTTGTAAGTGCCTGCATAGTATCAGCTTGTGCTCTGCCCCTTGCGACCCCTTGGTAATTTTCATTACTAGACCTATCCCTGAGCTCAGTTAGCTTTGGTAGATATTTGTCTTTAAAATATTGTTTGTCCGCAAGAGCAATAGACGCCGTAGCTTTTTCCGACTCACTGGCGCTATATTCTGATGCTTTAGGTTTACTACTCATTTACATGTCTCCTATATACTATTGTATCTATTTCCCAGCCATTTGCTACTGCATATTCACGCATTTCAGATACTCGGGATCTTGCTTCTATAAATTTGCAATTTGCACTTATAGCCAAAGTATTAAACCACTCTACGTGATCAAGCCAATTACCTGCACCTTTTTCATAAGTGTAGGCTATCCATATAAGTAAAGTTTTATCTTTTGTTATAGTATCAACTTCTTCGGTAAGTACTAAAAAACCTTTATCTGAAGTAAATAAAAATGCTCTTTCATTAACGCACTCACTATATACATCTTCAGCTATGAAGGTAAGAATTGGATTTTCTTTTAGTATTGACTCTACGCCCTTTTTAACTTTAGGCCAGCAACTTCGTACGTCCGTAAGTTGAGGTTCTACAAAACTACTATCATTACTAATAGTCGACTTCTGATCCATAACGTTTGTACCTCTTCCTTGATGGTCCGCCCACACCTTTATATTTCACTAGCCTACGAACCCCAAGATCTCCACCCCGTGCTTTTAGTTCAGCTTGTTTAACTTCTTCATTAAAAAGTGCAAAGTATTCATTTGCTGCTCTAGGGTCACTCCAATCTCTTTGTGGGATACGTAACAATCTATACAAAGCTCCATATATAATCCCATCCCTGTATGTATTAGAAAAGTTGGTGTCTATATTACTAGTGGTTCTTGTGGGTTTTAAGGCAACGCTGGCTAATATGCCATTGCTTAATGTAGAACCCGGTACGGGCACTAGCCAAAAAGTACTTGGTGTTTTTTGTAGATAAACATTTGGCCTTCCAGTCCTGTCTCTCCAATCTGTAAAATTTAACTCTAGACTACGTGGGCTGATGGGATCCATGTCGTTGCCATCAAAGGTCATCCATAATATTTGATGTACTTCAGTGCCGGTTGGGGCATCAAAATCGTACTCATACACACCTGATACTGTAGTTATAGGGTCTAAGTCAAATACGAACGCTTTAGAACGCTCTGCAAAATCTATTGTAGCGGAACGTATGTGGTTCTCTACTAGGGTATCGGGACATCCCGGTACATATGGTAGGACTTCTTTTACTAAAGAATCAAAACTAGCCATTGCTAGCCTCCAGCACCGCTGATAGGTAAAGCACCTGTAGGGTTGTTAGGGCTCACTAAGGCTTGAGATTGGCCACCTTGGCCTACGCTGCCTGTGAACAGTTGGTAATGAGTAGCAGCTCTTTGGCCGTTACCTGCATATTCTGCATCTTTCATGTACGCTCTATATAAAACAAAATCTATAATGGCATTGCCAAATATATCATCTACTGAAATAGTTGCGCTAGTATTACCTAAATTTGTAGGAGAAGCTGAAAAAACAATTTCTACAAAGGCAGTTCCGGCGACGCCTGGGTACACGTAGTACTTTCTAGGATCATCTTCGTCAAATATGTAATGTTTTGGTATGGTTCCGTGCGCAGCATCCCCACTTACAGAGGGGTTGTGCCAGTCTGGTTCTTGTGTATTTAAGATGTCTACATCTACTATTCTAATTGCCCTTTTGCCTGTAGCATTTGCGGCAGTAGCACTCATTCCTCTGACAACTTTAATAAGTCGTAGTCCAGCGGTAGGTAAAGTTTGTTCAGTACCCGTAGCTAATTGTACATTTTGATGAGTTGAGGAAGCTTCAGGTCTGAAATTTACAATCTCTCTTTGCGCATCGTTTATATATCTAAGCAATTCTGCTTCCGGCCATCTAACACTTGTTGTGTCTTGTAGAGTATCTTGAACTCTAGAAATAATATTCGCGCCCGTTAATGTTCCCATTAGTTACCCTATTTAAATGTCTTGTGCAGCTATTATTTCTTCAATTAAGTCTGCTTTCTTTTTTCGTCTATCGAGTTCAATGCCCAATGTACGACCGTGTCCTTCTAGTTGTTCTTTAGTCATATCTTCTAAAACTATCGTGGTTTCTTGTTCCACAGCTGCTTCTTCCTCTATAACTACTTCTTCTATAACTTTTACTTCTTCTATAACTTTTGGTTGTTCATCTGTTTGTACGCAACCGTTTTGTAAGCACAATAGTGCTAAATCTCTACCAACCTCTTTCGGTACACCCTGCTGTAGTCTTACAGATGCGCCCCAAGTTGACGAGATATACTTGTCTCCATTTTCTGATACTATCCACATAATTTACTCCTAAAATTTAAAAAGTTACGGGCAGCTCGTTAAAGCCACCCGTAAAATATAACACAATTAGTAACTTACATCTAATCTTATTACACCAAAGTCTTCAACCTGACCAGAAATGTCAGAGTTGTAAACTGGTTTCTTAAGACCAAATATTTTACCAATTGAAATACCGTTTTGGTTGCCATAGTCAAAGCTGTCTTCAACTATTTCAGGAATACCAATGTCGGCCATAGCTAAGGCTTGAGCACCTGCAAAAATACTTGCAGATCCATTCACGTTAGCGTTTGCGCCCCATTTGTATCCAGCTGAACCAGCATTAGCTGATGCACCCGTTGTAGCTCCAGTAGTGTTAAACACATGTCTAAACTCATGAACCATAACTCCGTCAACCATTAAGCTTGAAGAACCAGAGAATAAGCTTGAGCTTGGTCCTCTAACACCAGCATTTCTTACGTTAGCAAGAAAATCTGTATCAAGTTTAAGACTTGCCATTACTTGTGGAGTAACAAATAGATGATACATCTCTTCATTACCAGCACCTCTTAGGCCTCTAATGTAGTTGTCTTTAGCAAAAGCTTTAAGAGCTACAATAGTGGAGTATTCCATTTTGTCAGCTGCAGCAACTGCAGTAACATCACCAGCTACTAGACCATTAGTTGCGTCCCATCTTCTATGTCTGTTAGACGTAGGAGCTGTAACATCACTTGAGAAAGCTAGATCGCCAAGATTCTGTCCTGAATTCATTACAGGTCTTAGTCCTCCATTATTCTTTAGTGTATAGCCTATACCTGCTAGAGATAAAAACGCTAATTGATCCATTCTGTCAGCCATTGCATAAGCAAGAGCGTCTCTTGAATGTTCTCTAAAGTTCACAACTGACTTTTGATCAGCAAGTCTGCCTGAAAGTCTGTTAGCGAATCTTAGTTGATCCAATTGTACATTAATGTCGAAAGCTCTTAATGACTCTTCATTACCCTCTAAAGTATTGTCTCCAACGATACCGTCACCAGTCATATCGGCTAAAAGCGTTAAAACGGCTCTAGCTCCTTTTTCTGATTGAGTAAGTTCAGATATTCTCTGAACCATTGCGTTAGATCCGCTACCTGCGAATTGGTTAATGAAAGACATATTTCTTGCGACACGCCAAAAATCACGCGACCAGATCGTTAATTGTTCACTGGTAAGCGCAGCAAAGTTTGTGTTTGCCATGATAAATATCCTTTAAAAAAATTTAATAACCAGTCGACTTTTGGAGCGACCATTTATCCGTATACCCTTTGTCGTTGGGGAAACGTATTCATACTTTTACGAGGTGAACTCAGCCAGATTAACGTCAAGACAGACGAATACGAGTTTTTAGCTGCACGACCAGCACTGACTATCGTATCAGTAGACGAATACTTATGTTATATCACAGTTTATCCGAAATCTCCACGCATTCTTCTTAAAGTCTCTGCGGGAAGTGCGTCGAATTCATCAGTTGATAACACTTTTAAATCTATTTTCTTGTCTGCTTTAAGAGCAGCCCCTTCTCCTGACATAGTAGGTGGTTGGGAGTCTGCTGCTTGTAGTTTTTTAGCTACAGTAGCCGTTTTTCTCTTTTCTTGAGCCACTTTTGTCTGCGGATTAATACTAGGAACGCTTTGTTGTGCTTGAGATATGGGTGCAACTACATATTTAGCAGCTTTATCTAGCGCATCCGCCCCAGTAAAGCCTTGGATCATAAATGCATCGCGTAAATCCATAACTTCTTGAGTAACTTCCGCGTTGTAAACGTCACTATTCTCATCTAGTTGAGGAAATGATGTTTGTAACTCTAAAGCTTTAGCTTGTAGGGCTGTATTTTCCTGACTTTGCTGTACTGTCTCTCCCATTTTAGATTGCACTTCAAACATAAACTGTTCTTTCTCTGCATTCCTTATTTCATTCCTAAGTTCGACGGCTTTTTCGGCTTCCCCGTCTAATACTAAGTTTTGGTACTCCAATTCTCGAGTAGTAAAGTCATATTCTGGCGCATTCTCTAACACTTGCTTGTTAGCGGCGTTAGATTCGTCTAATTGTTTCTGTAAAGCTTTTTGTTTAGCTAAAACTTCATCTAATCTAGATTTAGGTACCATAGGAGCCTTGTCTTCTACTACTGGCTCAGTAATTTCTCCTTCATCTGATTGTACAGGTTGCTGTGTATCGCTTTCGCTTTCATCATCCAGCTCTTCTTCTGTTTCAACTTGTGTTTCTGCAGTGTCTGCTGTTTCTTCTTGCTCTCCTGCTTTCTCTTCCATTTCTTCAGGAGTAGTCGTGAGTTCATTTTCTGAGATTTCTTCAATTTCATCCTCCTTGGGAAATTCTACCTCGTCGGGTATGTCGAAGTTTAAGTCTACTTCAAATGGTGCGGCGTCCGCGTCAGATATAGGATCTGCTCCGGGCATAGCGTCCAGTATTAGTTTATCGTCAGCGTTAGCTGTAGTTTCTTTTTTAGCCATTGTTGTTACCTCCTGTAGGTTTCATAGCTGCGGTAGCCATTTTAACTGCTGCCGCGGTGTCACTTTGATTCTTACGCATATCGTTAGTAAGCGAAGAAAGTTTTTCACGTAAATCGAGCTCTTCTCGTTTAGTCTGTATCTTACTCTGTAATTCAGCAACCTTCAACTGTGGATCCTGTTCGGCTGCTTGTGTCTTAGCAACATTGAGTGCTGATTCGGTTTGAAGTCTAGTTACTTCAGCTTCTAGCTTAGCTATCTCAAGCTGCGTACTTCTGATTTGTGATTCCATTTGGAACTGTTGTAATTGTATTTGTTCTTCTGTTGGAGGAGCTGTTCCTTCCTGTTGTCTAATTCTTTGAGCCACATCTGCCTTACGTGAAAGATGTGAATACTCTACTATTAAGTCATTAGGTATTGGAACGCCTGCGCTACGTAAAGCAATAGCTTCAGCAAACTGCATCTCGTCAAAGTTATCTCTAGCAGGAGCTGTTCCTATTATTACATCATACTCGCCCAAAGTAAGGTCATTTATAACTTCCCCTTCTGGTGTCATTTGATTTACTGCCAATGGAACTCTAGGTTTGTATGGGTCTGATTCATCCGTTATTTGTAATACTCTTTCTTCTGTGTAATAAGCCTGAACCAAATTTAAAATTTTCTCTGCTAGGTATTGCCTAGTTTTTTGTAAATGATCTAAAGGAACTTGTATCATCAATGTTCCTCTGTTTTGTTTTGCTTGTATAGCAACGCCTGAAACTTCTGCGCTATCTGTGCCCAACATAGAATCTGATATACCACTAATTGCTTTTATATTGTTTGCGGCTTTTTGCCCTATTCTATCTAACCCGGTTGGTATTTGATTAGGTTGTATTTTTGAAGGTGGAGTTGAACCCCTGTTGTACTCTAGTACTAACCCTGTTTGGGCTCCGTGTTCTTCTAAATCATCTGCTGTCATACCAGACAGCGATCCACCCTCTACTACCCAACCGCTGTTGGCAGTTGTGTTAACTATATGTAGTTCTTGCGAAGTAATTTTGTTTAGTTGTTCTTGTGGTGATAGTAGGTTACGAACCATTCCAAAAGGTTTCCCTCTTCTAAAATATGGGAAGTAAGGCACTAATGTAAAATGATCATAAGGAGACCAGTCATCAAACAGTACAACTGTGTCGGCTGTTACAGTCCAACGTACCTTTCGCATTTTTTTCTCTACTATGTCAAGGCCATACTGATCTGCAAATTGTTCTCTCTTTCTTTTGCTCCAGTTATATGGAACCTGTCGTTGGTCGCCTGTTACAGGATCTACATAAAACGTGCAATCTTTTAATCTGTAGTATTGTCTTTCTATAACTCTAATAGATCTAAGTGCGCGGGCATTATCAGGGTCCCCTGGGTAATCTTGTCCGTACTCATTTTCGTCTAGATCCCCATACCTTTCTTCTTCGTACTCCATAGAGTCCGCGCCTAAGGTACTGCCCATCTCGGCTATCATTCTTAACTTGTCTGCTTGTTTTTGGTCGTACAGTTCTTCTATCTCATCTAAACTCATCCACTTGCTTTCAAATATCTCGTTCCAAGTTTTTGGGTCGTAATCTTTGGCTGAAGGATCTATGAGAATATCTAAAGGGTCTTTGGCTGTTACTCTTACTTCTCCATTTACGTGATCCGCAAAATCTATACGTACGTCGAACCATCCCCTATCTTGAATAAGTCCATCAGAAAAAACTGACGACTCTAACCAGTCCAACTTGTTGTTGTCTGCTATTTGTCTGTATACTTTAGTTAGGACGTCGGCTATGTCTTGTTTGCCGCCACCCCTTGGTTTGAATTCTACATCTGCTCTTCTTTGACTTTGCTCACCGAGCACTGCATTAATAGTAGGAAGAATAGTATTTACAGTTAGAGCTGGTCGCCCTTGATCATCCAACACGCTCATGTCGGCTTCATCCCATTGGTCGCCCCTGTAAAAAGCGTCGCATTTTTTGGCCATGTCTATATAGTCATCATGCCCGTTATCTCTAGCTCTTGTATAAGAGTTCCATTGTTGTTTGGCTAGTGTAAGTTCTTCACCTTTTGATAGATTCTTTTTTACTTTCTTATATGCCATTATGCGCCCATTGCGGTTTTCTTCTTGTTATCCTTAACTACGTGCCTAAGTTTATCTCTCCACGACGGAGCGTAATCTATCCCTTGAAAATTTACCGCAAACTCAGTCATCATTAATCCTATCCATGCTATAGCGTCAACTTGGTCATCATGTGTACCGTTTGGGAAACGCAAAAGTTCCGCAACTAATGGGCCCGTCCAAATAGCGTCTTTAGGAAAGTATACCATGCCTTGTTGCATTCTACCCTGTATCGCTCTTGCCCTTGCTTCTTTATCTCGCCTACCTACTTTTAAGTCCTTAAAGTATGCTTCATGAAGGCCCCTCTCGGCAACCCTTTTCTGCAAAAATGGTCCAATGGCCATTTCGATATGTCCTCTTTCTATACCCACGATTCCCGGTCGCCACGTTTCATACAGATCTAAAATCTTTTCTACTATTTCAAAACCGTCATACTTACCACGGACAACATCGACAATATACATATTATCATACTCATCTACGCCAACTACAATACCTACCGTATAATCATTTCTATCTTTCTGCCCGATGGCCAAATCCCACGCACAGTAGAAACGTAATTGGTCTTGTTCTATATCATTCCTGTCGTAATATTGAATCATCTCCCGGGTGAAGTAATCGCCGTCATCGGATACCGGATTTTGTTGATATAAAGCTGACCAGTCTCTAGGACCAATGGCTTTTCGTATTCTATCTAAAGAAGGTACGTCGTAGCGGTCTTCATGTAATGCTTGGCCTTCTTCCCTAAATTCTTCGTCCATTTCAGCGATTGCGGGGTACTTAACTACTTCCCAGGCATCTGCTCCATTTGCTTCTGCCGTAAGTAGTTTGCCCGCTAAGTCATCATCGTGCCAACGCGTAAGAATAACTAGTATTCCTCCACCGGGGGCCAAACGTGTATAGGCGGTAGATGTGTACCAATCCCATGTTGATTCTCTATTGTTCTCGGACTCTGCATCTTCTCTGTTTTTTACTGGGTCATCGATAACTAAAACGTGGGCACCTTTACCTGTAATACCACCACCAACACCGGCCGCAACATACCCGCCGCCGGACGTGGTCAACCACGACTCAATTGACTGCGAATCAGCATCTAGTCTGGTATTCTCGAACACTTTCTTATACAATGGTTCTCTTAAAAGTTGACGTACTTTTCTAGAAAAAGTCATTGATAAGGACCCAGAATAAGAACAACTAATGAACTCTTGATTCGGATGTCGACCTATATGCCAAGCAGGGAACGCTATACTGGCTAACGTGGATTTACCATGACGAGGCGGCATAAAGAGCATCAACCGTGGTGACTTTTTATTAGCTACATCATCGCTGAATTTTTCTAACCTTTTGCATATGTCCTTGTGGACCCAACCTGCTTGATAATCTGGATTAAATTTTTCTACAAAAGGGAGCAAACGTTTACGTGACAAAATACGACTGGCTAATTCTTGCTCTGCTTTTATATTTAAAGATTCTTGGACTTGCTTATGCTGAACTTCCGCTTTTTGTTTCGGAGAATCCGGGAGCTGGTCAGATTCGTCAGCCGCACAATACACACACAACCCTTTCGGCAACACTAGGTTATCCGCTAAAAGTTTAAGGCATTTATAACATTCTACTTTTTGTGTCATTTAAGGTGCTCTATGTCAAACTTTACCGGAGCTTCCGATTCATGTTTGACGGTGTTAATCCCCAACTTTATAAAATACTCTGCCAACAACTCTGGATCGAGACCGTGGACCGTGGCTAATTGTTGTAGCTCGGTACGCACATCTTCGTACACCCAGATTCTTTTTCTCCCGACTTTAACCTGTAACTCTTCAGTCATGAAGTCTTTAAACTTAAATTCTTTAATCGTCGTCTCTGTCATTTGAAGGCTCTAAATATTTCTGGTCCACGCCCGCCATCTTCAGCAACTCCCCATCGGATAGTTGTTCAAGTTGCTTAACGTTTTCCACATTAATATTTATTTGGGTGGCGTTCTCTGGGGTAAATAACCCGTGCAATTTACAGAGCGAATCAACTACGTTCTTTTCTTCTGTAGCATTCGCCGATTTTCTATGCGCTTCTAAGTACATACTTGTAGCTGCAACTCTGTCGAACTTCACTTCTTCTCGCATCTCTCTTCTCAAGTATTCGAGCGCTAGTTCCATTTTTGGTCGTTTAAAAGCAGCGTAAACATTATCCATATCAGAGTAGCCGGCCGCACGGCCCGCGGCTGCTTTTGACATCCCTCTTAGATGAAATAACAGTAGTCTTTCTTCTTGTACCGAAAGCTCGTTTAGCTTTACCCCGGCATATGGAAAGTGAGATTGTAGGTCCGCCCTTTCTTCAGGCGTTACCGTTTGTGATATTTCTTCATGTAATAATGACATATAAGTTATGATTATATTAGTATTTCTCTTTGTTTGTCACTATATTTTTACACCACCAATATAATTCGTCTTCTGGTAGGGTGTGTTTTATTAGATTTACACGGTGACAAACTAGCTGAACGTTGACAATTGTATAGGGTCCTTGGGGATCTATTCTATCTAAAGAGACATTTAGATCTCGCTTATCTCCTCCTTTATGCCATGTCATATATAAACCGGTGGTGGCACATAGTCCTTCTTGTTGATCCCATAATGATGATACTTGGTCCACGGTCAACGTCCATTTGATACCTTCTTTCTTACGGGAGTATTTTAATTGGCTATGTAGATTTTTGAGATAATATTTTGGGTCGGCACTTCTGGCTTTGTTAATCTTGTCCATGTGACACGTTTTACAAACAGTTCTCGTGTACTCATTTCCAGCAGTTGTTTTTCGTTTTTCAAACTCTTTTATGGGGAGTTTTACCTGGCATCTTTTACAGGTCTTGTTCAACATAAAAATTTAAAATAATTTTTTTATGAAAAATACTATACCATATCGCCCTCGCATCTTCTCCCCTCCCGTTCTCAGAGTAGCCCCTCCCCCTTTTTCCGTTTTCCATATACCTTTTTCCGTTTCGACCATTGGAACCTTGTTTTGATTTTTATCAGATCTTGACTCGCAGACTCGTCGCTAGGTCAGTCGGCCATGAGCCAAGGCTCATTGACCGTTGTTCTTGTATAAGTATATTAATTATACGTACTAGGAGTACATAGAACATGAAAATATTAAATACAACTACCAGACTAACAGGTAGAGCAACAGGCGCAAGTGTTAGAACAATGGGTACTATTATCAACATCATAACAGCTAAGGCTACACCAAGACTCAATGCTATCGCTAAAGAATTCATGGCAGGCTACGAAGGACAGCAAACTAAGTTCACTGTCGAGCAATGGCAACAGATCCAAGAGGTACAAGATATGAACAAGGTATCACCTAGGCAAGCAGAACTAAACATATGAGTAAGATAATATCTAACGCACTAACACTAACTATATTCACAGTATCGTTAGTGTTATTCACAGTCTTGACATTAGACTTTATAAACTACCAAGGACAGCAATCACTATTCGAGATGGCGCTTTGGTTATTGTTTGGGTTCATAACTTTAGGATTCGGTAAGATTATTGTACTACTCAATACAACGATTCATTAACAATATAGGGGCTTCGGTCCCTACACCTATGTCCTTACTATCATCAACTACTATCATTACTATCATCGATTGCGTGCGTGCATGCATCGATGTGCGTGGTCACTACGCAATGTTCCATCGGTTCCACGGCTTTTCCCCAAGTGGAACCAACTAATGGAACCATGCTTATCCTATTATCTATATAGGTTTGCATGCGTTTAGACCACGAATGGTTCCACGGTTCCACGTCAGGAGAGTTGTACACTTACAAATCGACCGTGGACCGTTGTTATAGGATATCTTTTCTTTAACATAATTTTAATGGAACCAATGGAACCAAGACCAATGTCTTCGTACAACCCGCATTCCTATGCTATTCCCACGGTTCCACGACTTTCACATTTAGGTGGAACCAAGTGGAACCAGTGGAACCAAGCTCGGATAAGACACAAGACGTCGCAAGCCAAGGCATAGCGACGATGTTTTTATGTAGGTGTATTAATTATCTTTACCTTAGGAGGTACAACATGGATATAGGATTAAACAACGAAGGGAACGCTAACCCACAAGATAGCATGGTGGCATTGACAGAAGAAATAGCATCATTGCAAGGTCTAATAGATATGGCACATGAGAGATACTGGAGACCATCAGGCGCTCCAATATTTAACAACAAGAACGAATACACAGCTTACGTATGTAGGTTGGAGTTATCAATCAAAGACTTAGAAACACAGATATGGTCATCTTGTTGATACAACAAACAATTAAAAATTGCAATTAAGCAATTTTATATATACCTAGGAGGTATTACCATGGCTAAATACATAGCTAAAGTGAGCAGAGGCACTTTCAAAAACTCTGAAGGCGTTGAGAAAACAGCATTCGTTCAGATCGGACGAGCAGTTGATCATTCAACGGGCGGAGGACAGGATCTATATCTTGACTTTCAACCTGCGATTATCAATGGCATTGTAGAAAAGGTTAACCTATTCTTAGATGCTCCGAGACAGAGAGAAGATTGGGATGGTTCAAGTCCAGCCAACAAAGCCTAAACCAAAGGGAGTTCTAGTTTATCTAGTTCTCCCTTTTTTTATGTTGTAACGCTCGCATGCATGCTCGTCAGCATTGACCTCGCCCAGTCGCAAGCGACTACGGGCGTTGTTTGTATATGAGTGAGTTTGTAATTTCGCAAGCTTAGTTTGTGTACATTTCATAAGGAGGAATTTATGGAAGAAGTAATCATAAGTGAGTCTATACGACAGGAAGCTGTTGTTAACTCGCAAGTAGAATTTGTGTCCAATACGCAAGTGTTGAGGCAGTTAATAGAACGTAGTCATTTAACTAATAAGGAGTTTAATTATGACAAATAAAACAGCAGATATATTTAACGATTCAGTAGACGAGAACATGGCTAGCCCAGAGCTTGTATACGGATTAAAAACAACTGAGGATATGTATTCAACAGATACTTCAGGAGATCCTGTTGGCACAGAGGAGAGAGCAAAACCTGCTGTCATCCAATTGCCAGATCATTACAACAGGAAGTATGACGTAGACGGTAATGGTAAACCAATGTTCAGCGTAGGTCGTGTACAGGGTATCAAGGATGTTCTAATGTCCAAGAAAGATACAGCTTATACACCGTTGGGCAAGAACGATGAAGAAAAGACGATGAACGAGACACTCTTTCAGCAAGAAGTAAATGCTTTAGCTTTGGCTTTCCAGCCTTTACTACTTATTGACCCTCAGACTACAGGGATTAACTTCCTGCAACTGACCACTAGAACATGGGCAGAGTTTGTAAGCATAGCGTATGAGTACAACGAGGCAGTTATGTCTCTAACTCAAGACCAAGAGATGCCAACATGGTTAATAGATAGAGAAGATAGGATGTTTGACTTAGGTCGTAAATCAAGATTACTAAGCGCAGTTGTCAATAATATAGACAATGACTTTGGTCTTAAAGACGTCAAGTTAAATATCGACAGAGTAATGACGGAAGTAGAAAGACGTCAGCAAAGACTAGCAGAATGGAATTACAACCAATCAGCAGATGCTTCTAGAAAAGTATCAGAGTCTCTTAATACTGCAACCATTGCGCACTGTCAAAACGTTTTCGCTTCGGCGTAGACACCCTAAGGAGCTAGTGTTAATTCGCTAGTTCCTTTTTTTGTTTTAACACAGGTTATGTGCCTGTATCTATATATTTAGCATAGGAGGAATTATGCATTCAATTAGTCCAAACAACCTTGTATTAGAAATCAAATCTAATATGAGAGCAGAACTTAATACAATGATATGGGGCGGACCAGGTATTGGTAAGTCAGACATACCACAACAAGTAGCCGATGATCTTAATATGACACTATTAGATTTTCGTGCTAATTTGTTTGATCCCGTAGATGTGCGTGGCATACCACACATACGACAGGTCAAAGAATCCGGCAAAAGATTTACATCATGGGCCACACCAGATGTATTTCCAATCGTAGAGCGTGACGGCGAACGTGGACTTTTGTTCATTGACGAATTACCTACTGCACCACCAGCAACACAAAATGCATTCTTGCAGTTGTTGCTAACCAGACAGGTTGGCGACTACAAAATGCCTCCCGGCTGGTCTATCGTTAGTGCAGGTAATAGACTAACTGACTCCGCAGCTGTATATCAGATGCCTAGCCCAGTTAGAAACAGACTAGCGCATTACGAACTAGAACCAACACTCGATGACTGGGTAGAATGGGCTTTCAAAAATAACATAGACCCATCAGTCATTGCGTTTATACAATACAGACCTAACTTGCTTAACGCATTTAATGCAGATGAGTATGCCTTTGCTACTCCAAGATCCTGGTCGTTTGTAAGTAAAAAGCTTAGCGTTTACACAGATGATGTGTCAGAAGAATTAATATTCTATGGCGTATCAGCACTAGTAGGCGACGGCGCAGCTGGTGAGTTTGTAGCATTCAAACAAATAGCCGACAAGCTACCAGATATAGACGCTATTATAGCTGACCCAAATCTCTACAAGAAAGATGACAACCCAGCCTTGTTGTACGCACTAGCCAACGCATTAGCGTCTAGAGCTACAGAAGACAAGATGGAAAACATCCTCAAAGTCACTAAAAAGATGCCTATCGAATTTCAAGTTGTCCTTGTCAAAGGATGTCTTGCAAAAGATAAGAGTCTTAAAACCCAAAACGATCTACGTAAATGGATCGTAGATAACGCAAACGTAATAATATAAGGAGTACATTATGTCTACAGTAAGATTATCAGATAAGTTGTTATACGATATAAGCAAAAATGCTTACAAGAAATTTGACAACATTAACCCAGAGAAAACCTACGCAGAAGGATTGGGAGACCG
>Ga0075444_10001114_pt1 | contig 16323 bp, 12 predicted proteins | sample CoawatmetaG01DNA_FD_76836 | JGI IMG/M metagenome (GOLD analysis project Ga0075444, IMG submission 76836) | Marine microbial communities from the West Antarctic Peninsula - Coastal water metaG017-DNA | ecosystem: Environmental > Aquatic > Marine > Coastal | place: Atlantic Ocean: West Antarctic... | reverse complement strand
GCAGACCCTGTTGCCATCTCACGCGTGTCATAGCCGCCATTCACACCCAGCATCCAAGCACTGTCATCAGTGAGCCAGCGATACCCTATGCGTGTCGAAGTGGATAATGTGGTGCCATTGACCCGTGTATTGACGATGCTGGAGTAGTCATCGAAGTCTGCAAAGTTGGCATTGGCAAGGACGTCCAAAAACAGTACGCCGTTATCGCTCACCATCATGGGTAGGAAGAACCCAAGACCCGCTTGGTTAGGTGTGCCTGCACCTTGTGTGGCACCTTGGAAGCCCCAGTTGAACGTCACCACGTCTTTGAGATTGAGCTCCATCTCAACAGGGTCTTTGATGCTGCTGTCTTGTGCCACCTGTGCCAACACACTGCCCGATAGGGGCATTGAGAGCATTAATACTGCAGGAGCAAGTAGGTGGCGTTTTAGTGCTGCTGTAGTGTGGGTCATCGGAAGCGTCTCGTTATTGAATTATCGTGCTGGCTGCATTGAGTAGAAGCTGACATATATTGTTTGTTCATTACCGCTTTGGATTTCCTAATCCTTACAGGATATGTCAGGCGTGTAAAGAGGCTAAAAATCTACCATTCGTGAGACACAGGCTCTGGCGAAAAGTTCCATCAACGTCTTGCATTCGGCGTCAATGGCCACAGCGCGGGTGCTGCGAGGTTTGGGTGTCTGTTGGAGCGATTGGGTGCCAGTGGTGGGATATCAGGTGACCTGGCAACGTGTTACTGATTCAGAGCCGCCTTCGCCCCAACTGTAACGGACGGTTGTCATCCCAGAGTTCAGGGAGTGTTGAGGTGGTATACATCTGCCCATTAGCCCTTTGCGTGATGCCTGACTGGATAGGCTTCGGTTGATGCGATTGTGGAACACTTGAATTGACCATTCTGGGTGCTCAGGTCGCCGATATAGTCATCCAGTTCGTAGCTGCCGTTGGGCGACCACTGGCTCTCGCCGTGGCCGCGTAAATCCGGGGATAGCACTGGATAAACGGAGTCGATCAACTCACCAGCCGCCCTGCTCCAGGAAAATCGTGTCTGGCCACCGCCGTGTAACAATATGACCGGAGTGGCCGTCGGCGGGCCACCCTGGTCTGCCAACAAATCAAGTCCATCGCTGCTTCTGAATTGCACGGACTGGAGCTTGCGGCACGCGTCCTCGTAGCGTGAATCGCTTCGATCGCCTGAGATAAAACCAACACGCCAAATACAGGCGTAAACCCTTGCCACCAGACAGCGTTAGCGTAACGCTCTTTCGCCCACACCGCCGTGAAATAGAATGCAGGCGTTTGCAGGGCTGTAAAGAGCGGGATCCATATCGGCAATCGTGTACCGGGAATAAAACTCTCGGCACCCCACCAGTAAACCCAGAGGTTTACTGAAGTGGCCAGACTTTCCACCAGCGTATCCCAGGCGAAAAAAGCAGCAAATATAATGAGCCCCTGTACCAGCCGAGAATATTGATCCAGCCTCGTTTTCTGACCAAGACTTACCGCGATAACCAAACCGAAGAACCAGCCCCAGGAAAAGGGCATGAAAAGTGGGAAATGGCCTATCATCGGAGTGAACTGGCTATCGTAATTCAAGAACATCCAGTAGTTGTCCGCCAGCCACTCCATCGGAAAAGACAGCGTCATGGCGATTATGAACCACTGGACAATTCGTTCCTTTTTGTAGAAAAAGAAAAATCCGACAAGAAACAGCCAACTCAAGTAAGAGCCGTATTCAAACAGATAAACAAATTCAATCGGTGCAGGCTGGTTCATTTCAGACTTTCTTTATCGTTATTTTGAACTACCAACTCAACGGCAATGTTGTCGTTCCCATTACCCCGCCACCATAGGTACTAATCCTTTTCCCTTCTGGAATAGAGAAAAATGGTTTGCGGCGCAGAAGTACTTCGAGTGCAATACGCAATTCGCGCTTACCAAGATATTGTCCCAAGCACTTATGCGGCCCGTGCCCGAACAACATCTGCGGATTATCCTTTCTATCGAGCTTAACGGTAGCGGGATCATCAAAGTGCTTTGGATCGTGATTCGCCAATACAATAGGCAACATAATGCGATCGCCCCGCTTCAACTGCACGCCTTTGAACTCACAATCCTGCAGTACAGTACGGTTGGTATTTACGGTAGGAAATTTGCGCAGTAATTCCTCGATAGCGCAATCCAACACATCGTTATTGTTCAGGTTATCTATCAGGTACTGTTGCAGATCGTGATGTCTTGCCAGGTGGGCAAAAGCGAATCCAAAAAGAGAAGTCACCGTATCTAGGCCCGCCATAAACAACAGAAACCCCATATCCAACAATTCCTCATCCGTGAGGCCTCGCTGTTCCTGATCTTTCCAGTGGACCATGTAGGATAGGAGCTCATCGTCATTTGCAGGCGCTTGCTTCGCCGACTCAATGGCCCGAACCATATAGCCGACAATTTCTTCCCCTGCCTTAATCTTAACTTCAGGAGCGTGGGAAGGCCGCATGATACGATCTTCGATATCCAATAATTTATCGGAGTCCTCCAGAGGTAAGCCCATTAACCGCATGAAAACAAACGTTGGGAAGGGTCTGGCAAACTCTTCCAGAAATTCAATTTCGCTCTCATTCTGAAATCGATCGACCAACTCCTCGGCCGAGCGACGAATTATCGGCTCCATGAGCTCGACTGCTTTTGGCGTAAAAAGAGGTGCGAGAAGCGCCCGATATTTTTTATGCTCGGGCGGATCCAGCTCAACCGGCACCAGTTTTCTGGGCCAGGCCGGCACATAAGGAATGTTCATAGGCCAGCTTGAAAACAGGGCGGGCGTTCGTAACACCTCTTTAAGGTCGTCATACCCTTGAACAACCCAAAAACCACCATGGTGCCGAGAAAAAAATATCGGAGGCGCAGAATCCCTTAAAGCCAGAAACGGCCCAAAAGGATCTTCGGCAAATTTCGCTGGATCAACATGATCGAAATCGTGAACAAGATCCTGGGGAACATGCGCAGGTGCGCTATCCTGATAACCGGATTTGAATTCAAAAGTGGCACTCATAGGCTAAATCACCTCGAGGCGGAATAAGATAACGCGAATCAGGTGGAACGCGGTGTCAGGCTGCATCGGTAGATTTCCCTTCACCTTCGATCTGATCTACAAAGAGCTTTACAACGTCACCAGAAGTGACAGGCCCCGTCCCTACTTTTGTCGGATCGCCTCCACCATAGGAGACCAGTGTAGTATCGACACCAGCGGCAGCGGCCTGTGCCCGCAGCGCACCAACAGTACAGTTTTCTTTACCCAGTTTAGTGAAGGGTTCCCAGCTGTATTCACGCATAATATTCTCGTGCGTAATTTTGTTAATTACTCGCTCCGGAAGATCTTTAATGCTCGGCCACAACACGTCAGGTGCTTCTGGCCAGATACAATCAGAGTGCGGGTAATCACTCTCATAGCAAATAATATCCTCCCCAATATCAGCGTAATTCTTGACGCCAAACTGATCATCGATAAAGCAGGTAATGAAGTGCTCACGGAAGATTTCGGAAGGCAGTTTCCCGCCTAGATCCATGCGTGTCCAGATATGGTGCTTAAAGGTAAAATCTGCCCTTTCAAGAAAATAGGGAATCCAACCGATACCCCCTTCGGAAAGCGCTATTTTTAAATCCGGGTAACGGGGCAATGCCGCCAGGTGCACCCAGTCCGCTGATGCGTTAGCGATGGATATTGGCATTCCCGTAATCCAGGCATTAATCGGGGACTCCATAGAGGGGTGTGGAGGCTGGAATCCAGTTCCTATATGGCAGTTGATAACAACCTTGAGCTCGTTACAGATCTGCCAAAAAGGTTCCCAACAGCTATTGTGAATAGAGGGCAGCCCCTTGGCTGCTGGGTTGTCCGGGAAAGAGATTGCGTTACACCCCTTCGCTTTTACCCGCTTTATCTCTGCAACACAGGCATTCACGTCCCACAGTGGCAGGATTGCCAGTGGAATAAAGCGCCCTGGGTAAGCCCCGCACCACTCATCGATATGCCAATCGTTGTAGGCACGGATGACACGAAGAGTATTCTGTTTATCCTGAGCCTGGATGAAGAATCCTCCATCAAAACCTACGAAAGTGCCAAAACAAAGCGAGCCACAAAGTCCATTGACGTTCATGTCGTCAATGCGACGATCAATATTCCAGACCGCTTCTCTCATATGATCCAGCGAAGTTGGCTCGCAGCCATATTCTTCTCTGGGACGCCCGACGACGGCGTTAAGCCCGATATTGGTCACTTTCTGACCTTCATAAACCCAGGACCCGTTGCCCTGGTCATCGAGAACAAACTGAGGCGCTTGCGCAAGATGCTCGCCGGACAAGTGCTGTTTAAACAGGTCTGGCGGCTCGATGACGTGGTCGTCGACACTTCCCAATATCAAGTCGTTCATTTCCATGTTACTTCCTCCACTTAAGCTGTATAGGGTACTATTTTGACGCCCTTAGGATAAGTTGCGGCTGCAGCCGTGTCTATTCGTATTGCCGATCAAACCCGAAGACACAAGCCTCTGTTTTTACTGGGTTTTTTAAACATCCTCACCAAAAAATGAAATCTTTCAGGTTTTGGCTTGACCAAGCAACCCAAGGCACATAGCGAGTAGGCGTTGTTCGAATAAGATATCGAACAACGCGTCAGGACTTTCCCTGATGACAACATTGATCGTGGTCCTGATCACTTCGATGACAAGCGATGCCATAAGTTGAATCTCCGGCTCCGCCCCGGGATAACCACTATTTCGAATGAGGGTCGTCAAAATCCAGTTGGTATCGTGGCCGTCTTCGGCCATCAAGTTAAAACCTTCATTGAGATCAGCATACTCGTGGTACTGACGATGAAACTCCGGGTTCAGTTCCAGCATCTGTCGGTGAAAGCTGACCATGGCAGCAACGATGTGGCCAATGCCGTCTTCCAACGACAAGGCCGATAATTCGTGCACCGCGTAGTCGTGCTGGCTTCTCGTTTGCTCGAGAGCGAGGTCCTCGTATACGCAAGCGACAACAGCTTCGACATTCGGAAAGTACTGGTACAAGCTACCGACAGATACGCCGGAGAGATTTGCCAGTGTAGTAGTAGTTAGGGGTACATCAATTTCTGCAAGCAGTATCTTTCTGCAAGTTTGCTTTACCGCAGCCACCAACGATTGCGCGCGTTTCTGCTTTGGCATTTTGCGCATCACTGGCTTCACTGAAATCGCTCTCATGGTGCAGGCACACCGCTGTTATGGGTAGGATCCCCATTCTGGATGACCAAAAGGGGCGGCCAGGCGATGGAAGCAATCCATACAGTAATTACAATTCCGTCAAGTATGCTCATTAATTCCTCTCCATCCAGTGGAGCTTTAGCTTACATTTAATAGTATACTTATAAGGTGGCGCTTGTGTAAGCGCAACAATGTGCCTATTTATAGAGGGCGCGTCCACTGGAATCGACCCCCATTCTCTACACGAGCAGCTAGCCGGAATGATCAAGCCTTATTACATGCCCGTAGGAAAGGAGGAGGCGTTTTTTACCGCCGCCTATAAACAGCAACTTTCCGTCCTCTTGAAAGGCCCCACTGGGGTAGGTAAGTCCCGCTTCGTCGAACATATGGCGCAGCAATTGGGTAGACCACTGATCACTGTCGCCTGTCACGAGGACCTGACCGCCGCCGACCTGGTAGGCCGCTATATTCTCAAGGGCAACGAGACTGTCTGGCAGGATGGCCCGCTGACACAGGCAGTGAAGCAAGGGGCTATCTGTTACCTGGACGAAGTAGTCGAGGCCCGCTCCGACACTGTGGTGGTGCTGCACCCCCTCACGGACCACCGGCGGGAACTTAATATCGAGCGCCTCGGCGAGTGTTTGAAGGCTCCCCCGGAGTTCATGGTTGTGCTCTCTTACAATCCGGGTTACCAGACGCTGCTGAAAGATCTGAAGGCGTCTACCCGCCAACGCATGGTGGCCATGGATTTCGATTTCCCACCGGCGCAGGTCGAAAAACGGATACTGGAAGAAATCTACGACATAGGACCGGAACTGACCGACAAACTTGTGCGGCTGGCCGCTGTTATGCGCCGCCTGGACGCTCCCGGATTATCGGAAGTCGCCTCTACCCGAGCGCTGGTGGCCACAGGAAAACTGGTCCGGGAAGGTATGTCACCTCGGGACGCAGGCGTCGCAGCAATGGCCAGCGCACTCAGCGACGACACGGAGGTCATCCAGGGCTTGACCGGTTTGATTGAAGAGTACCTGGGTGATTGAGCCTAGCGATAGTCCCGTCAGTAGCGAGGCCCCAAACTGGCGCCAGCTTTTTACACTACGTGAGGACTCAGTCGAACCCAGCTCACTGAGTGGTCTTGCTTTCCTGGCCTCCGGCATCGCCGGTAGGCAACTTAGAATTTATCTACTGGCGCCGGCTGAGCCCAGTTATACAGATGGCCAGACAATTTTTCTGAATCCCGAGCTATCAACCACCCAACGCACTGCTGTTGCGGCGGCACATGCAGCGCTCATCGATGCCGGCAGCCTGGATTCGCAATGTATCAGGGCTATCAGCCTGCGCCCCGCTGTGGCGGCCCGCTTTTTCAGCATGGAACTGCCGCGGGCAGTGCGCGGCTGCGAATCCCTACTGCCCCAAGCACTAGTAACCAACCTGCCCCTGCCAGAAAATATCTGCGGCAGTGTGGAGGAATCCCTGGCGAGGGCTAAAGACCACCGGCACAAAGTCAAGCCGACCGAGTCCTGGCTAGGTGTTCTACGTCCGCGGCGTATGCTCAGGGGGGCAGGGCCAGGCTCAGCCAATGCAGTAGCCGGCAAGCTGGACAGCTTCCGAATTAACCAACTCGAAGAGCATGATGAAGACGAAGACCTGGACACCTCTAGTGCCAAGGTAATGAAGCTGTTCAGCAGCCCCCTGGCCAGCGCCAACTGGCTCACGGATATGCTGCAACAGATTCTTGGCATGGGCCGCGGCGGCGCCGGGGAAGAGGAGAACGACGGCAGTGGCGGCGCCCACGGCGGCGGCAGTGCACACCAGGCTTCCGGGGAGAACCTGGAGATTACCGACAGTTCGCTGCAGATGAACACAATGGACGAACGGCTGCCCCTGCTGCCGCAGCAGACGGACTGGAAGTACCCCGAGTGGCACGCGGGTAAGGGTCGTTATCTGCCCGACTGGGTCAACGTCAACGAGATTGAAGCGCCCGCAGAGCCCGATCAGCGCCTCGAACCCTGCGATGTCTCCATGCATACGCTGGCACAGCAACTGTTTAAGGTGGGTGTGGAGTTCGAAAATCATCGCCGCCAGCCGACCGGCGACGATATCGACGTGGATGCGCTGGTGGAACACCTCGTCGACCGTGCCACCGGACATACTCACGAAGAAAATATCTACTGCAATTCACAGCGCACACGGCGCGACCTGAGCGCGGCAATGCTGGTGGATATCTCCCGTTCCACCGGCGATCGCTTGGCGGATGGCAAAACCATCTTCGGCCAACAGGTGCATGCCGCCCGGCTGATATCCAGGGCCCTGAGCTACTTCGGCGACCGGGTGGCGGTGTACGCGTTTCACTCATGGGGCCGCGGTATCACCCGCCTGCTCAGGATCAAGGGGTTTGACGAGGCAGAAGGCGCGCTCATCGATGGGCGTTTCACAGGGTTACAGCCCTCTGGCCTGACGAGGCTCGGCGCAGCAATACGCCATGCCAGTTTCCGCCTGCAGCAGGAAAAGTACCACACACACCGCCTGTTAATGGTGTTCACCGACGGCTTTGCCTATGACGACGAATACGAAGGCCGTCACGCCGAGGCCGATGTAGCGAAAGCATTATCCGAAGCGCGAGAGCGTGGTGTGGCTTGTGTTTGTATCAGTATTGGTAGTGAACAGCGCGATGACAATCTGGAGAGAACGTTCGGAACATCCACCTATCTCCATTGTCAGAAGGTGCGCGACTTACCCGCCAGGCTACAACGCCTGATCAACACAGCGCTACGAGTTACTGAGAAAACTCGTTGAGCGGGCAAACTAATCGTGATGACTAGGTTCTATAAGAAATGCATTACTTAAGAAACCCTTAGCTCAAAGGCCTATCAATTATTCTGCAATTTTGTGATCGTATTCCTGCCACCCCTCAATGGGCCCAAGTTCATTAAAACGAGGCACGCGCCCATCGACATAAAAATCTGGCCAACCGAAATTATAGGTTATCTTGCGCGTATCGCCCTTTTCTTGAGCAATTCCTTGCGTACCGCGATATAGGCCAAAATTCGGATAGATGTCTTTATGATCAACCATGTGGGTTCCTATAACCGCATTCCATTCCCACGTACGCTTTTCACCCGTATTGTCATCAATAAAGCTAACACGCGCATATTCCGGCCAACCGTTCGGCTGTTGTCTAAGTTCTTCGGGGGTGACATTTGTCCCGCGTATGACCTCACCATTACTTTTGACCACATAAATAAACCCAAATCCTTTGAAGCCAAGCATCATGGTCCCTACTTCCCATGAACCGTCTTCATATTCATTTGCGAATGCAGGCCATAGCAACATTTTACCACCAGCCACAAGGGGACCATCAGAATAGTGTTGACCTGGCTCAAGCCATTGTGAATCAATACCAACCCAGCCCTCAACCTTTTTCCCATAAAGCGTTCCGCTGGCACGATGTAAATTTAAACCGTAGGCCATATTACCTTGCGGGTCCCACCACTGAATTCCGTCGCCCCTTAATTCAGCCTTTATGTCTAGTAGACCTGCCTCATACCAATGAGCATTCGTGCCATCATGCTCAAGTGTGAAAGAGGCCTCACCAGCAACGTATTTATCTAAGCTGATCCATTTTCGCTTACCATCAGACATTATATCTCTTACGCCACCACGCCAAGCCTTAAACATTGTCTGAACATCAGCATAGAGGCCGGCCTTGCCCACCTTCCGAGTGCCAACATAAATACCTGTTGTGGCATAAGGTAAAAGTTCCCTGACCGAAATATAAATCTCACCCTGCTCATCATGGAAGACACCGTAAATATAATTTGAGGAAAGCGGTAAACCTTGAAACGTGGTCGTGGGCATGAATTGTTCTGGCTTTAATTCACGCGAACCAATCAACACACGGTTTTCAAAAGTGCCTAACCCTGGCAAGGCCGTTGGTTCTTTTGCAGTCTCATCAGCAAAGGTTGGCACACTCAACACCATTATAATGAGCGCTATATGGGCTATTTTTCCCAACATATTATCCTTTTCCTAATGTAGTGTGTGTCCGTTGTGTAAGATGCGTAGGGGAAACAAAGGAAAGTCTTTAAGCGGTTAAACTGATCAGGATCTCTGGCGGCTTGAGCCTGCCCGATAAGCTGCAACAACAAGGGGCTGGAAAAATCCAGCCCCCGCGACTTAACGCTAACCCACAGGCTTAAAATGCGTACCGCAGCTCCGCCCCGTAGGTGCGCGGTGCTCCGGGCGCGTATATCCCTGCCTCATCGGCTTCTAGTAAACCTCCAGCGAGCGGGTTCCCCAAAAACGAACCAAGGTAATTCGTCGAGTACTCTTCATCCGTCAGGTTGCGACCAAACAGGGCGATGGTGATACCGCTATCGAACGCCAGCTGAACCCTGCCATTGACTATACCGTAATCCGCCATCGGCAGATAAATATTGGAGTCGTTAAGTACTGCTAATATATCCGCTCTCTCATCAGTCCAGCTATAGCCGAGCGTTGCATTCCACTCGCCGTAATCAACGGATCGGGTGTAGTTGGCATCAACGCCCCACTTGAACTTGGGAGACTCGCTCTCAAGGGCACTATCGTCATATTCAAAATCCAGCCAACTGAAAAACCCTCCAATCCGCAGCCCTTCACCGATCAGGAGAGTTCCCTCCAGCTCAACGCCCTGTACTTCGGCGTCGCCCAAGTTCGTTACGAAGGTCGATACGGCAATAACCTCTGAATACTGAAAATCACTATAGTCCGTGTAGTAATAGGCGGCGTTCAGTCTGGCACGGCCCTCCATAAACTCACTCTTGATGCCCACCTCGTAATCCACCACGCTTTCCTCGGCAAAGGGCGCCGTGGTATCGACGACGGCCTGTTGAATATCGGAGAACGCAGGCCCCGAGCCGCGTATGTTTTGTCCCCCGGAACGCTGCCCCTGACTCGCCTTGGCATACACCATCGCAGAATCTGCAAACTCCCAATCGACGCCCAGCATCCAGGAGACAAAGTCGAAATCATCCGAAAAACTAGCGGAGCACCCATCCGGCGAAACCCCGGGGCTCGAAGGATTATAGACGCAGTTTCCAAACAAACGGTTCTCACCATCGAGTTTCTTGGTGTCTTCGGTATAACGTACGCCCGCCGAAAGAAAAATGTCGTCAGTGAATGTGTAGACTAAATGGGTAAATACCGCCGTGCTCTCGGCAGATACCTCGCCCACATAATTAATGGGATTACCGCTAAATGAGACCACCGTAGAATCAGTCGCACTCTCCTCGAAATAGTACAACCCGGCCAACCAATTGAGCTTCTGGTCAAACGCCAGGCCCGAAAACTGTATCTCTAGGGAGTCCTGATCGCCATCTGCATCCAGGGTGGTAGAGAGCAGGTCAAAACTACTCCCGTCAACGTCGAAGGTACTCAGAAAATCCCAGTCACGGCGGGCCACTATCGCTTTGACATCAAAGGAATCGAATGAATAGTCGATGCTGAGGTCATAGGTTTCGTTTTCAACCTTCCCCTCGGGCTTGAAACTTGCGCCAGTATCGTTCCAGTTCGAGGTCTTCTCAAAGGTGGCGGGAGCTATCCAGCGGTCACCACCCTGCTCCTTTACTACCTGGCCCGCTTCATCGTTTTCGTAGTATTCAGCATTAAAAGATAATCTCAAGTTCTCAGCCGCATCCCAGACCAACGATCCCCTGACCAAGTCCGCATTCCTGCCATTCGTGTCTGTGGAATTGGTGGTATCGCCAGTTAGCGGATCAATGGTCAATGCACTTCCCCAACCATCACTTTCATTATGACGGGCCGCAATACGCATGGCAGCGGTGTCGCCCAGGGGGAAACTCACGGCACCTTCATAGCGGACGCTGTCGTAATTGCCGACGGCGCCGTCCACAAAGCCGGTTGTCGGTTCACCAGGCTCGGGCTTAACCGTTTCAACCTTTATCGCCCCGCCGGTGGTATTCCGACCGTAGAGAGTCCCCTGTGAGCCTCTCAGAATCTCGACAGAGGAAATGTCGAACAGCTCCAACATCGCGCCCTGCGCTCGTCCCACGTAAACCCCGTTGAAATAGATACCTACCGACGGATCTAGGGTGGTAACGGAGGCATCATTCACCACCTGCCCACGAATATCGACGATGACCGCGGCGGAATTTCCCTGGCTCTGAGTAATGAATAGGCTTGGCGTCCGATCCTGCAGATCACGCAGGTCCAACATCACATTTTGCTCTAACTGCTGAGTATTGAAAGCGGTGACAGCCACAGGAACATCCTGGAGCGACTGGCTCCGTTTTGTCGCCGTAACAAGCACTTCTTCCAACCCCTGACCATAGGAAGGCAATGATGCGCACGCCAGCGATGCTGCTGATACGGCCAGCACAAGTTGGTTAAAGCTTCTGCGAGTATCTGCGGTAGGAATTGTTTTTATATTTTTCATCTTTTTCATCTCTCGAATGAATGGCAGGAAGGCGTTACCTTATTTTCTCTTATAGTATACGAGTTATATCTAGTATACTCTTTAAATCTTTAAAATCAAACTTTTGGATATAGAGAGTTACACTGAGTCATGGCGCAATGGCAGAAGAGATTAAGATAGTCGTCATACCATGTGTTCGCGCGCTGTGCTCACCGACAATCGCCGCCAGTTACATTATTTGATTAAAGGGTAGAGCCTTGTCGTTGCGTGCCTCAGGGGGAAGCCCCAGGACTTTTTCAGCCAGCGTATTCCTGAGAATTTCATCGGTGCCGCCGGCAATCCGGATTCCCGGGGCCTGCAGCACGGCGGACTGATGGGCGCCGCCGCACGGCGCCAGGGCGGGGTCCTTGATAATCCCCTCGTAGCCCATCAGATCAGTCGCAAAACCCGCCGCTGCCTGCGCGCCGCGAGCTTCCAGCAACTTCCCCAGAGAGGCCTCCGGACCAGGAGGCCGACCGGCACTTAGAGCCGTCAGCTGTCGGTAACCGAAGTACTTCAGCCCCTCCTGTATGAGGTACCAGTCCACCAGCTTTTCTCTCACCTGACTGTCTTCGATGGCAGGCCCATCGGTCAGGTCGATGCCGAGAACAGTGCGGAACAGGTCTTCAAAATCGATCAGGCCCAATGACTGCTCTCCGGCGGCCTGGCGCTCAAACATCAGGGTGGTCATGGCCACCTTCCAACCCTCACAGACCTCTCCCAATCTCTGGCTGTCAGGAATCCTCACATCACTGAAGTACACCTCGTTGAACTCGGCACCGCCGTCGATCTGGGTAATGGGCCGCACTTCTACGCCGGGAGACTTCATGTCGAGGAAGAAGTAGGTCAGCCCCTTGTGTTTGGGCAGCTCGGGGTTTGAGCGAGCCACTAGTATGCCGTAGTCCGCCAGGTGTGCGCCGGTGGTCCAGACTTTCTGTCCGTTGATAACCCACTCTTCCCCCTCCTTTTCAGCACGTGTGCGAAGGTTGGCAAGGTCAGAGCCGGCGGACGGTTCCGAGAAGAGTTGGCACCAGATATGTTCTCCACTCAGCACCCGTGGCAATAGAGCCGCCTTGTACTCCTCTGAAGCAAAAGTGAGCAGGGTCGGCACAGCCATTCCCAGGGTAATACCAAAGTAATTGAAGGGCAGCTTATAGCGAGCCTCTTCCTGGGCGTAGATCACACATTGCATGGGCGTGGCATCCATGCCGCCAAAGGCGCGCGGCAAGCGCATAGCCGCGTACCCGGCTTCGGCCTTGCGTGCCACCCAACGACGACACAGGGCCACCTCCTCTTCGTCAGACATGGTGTCGTAATCGTAGGCACTAAACTCGCTGGTGTTTTCCGCAAGCCATGCGCGAACCTGGCGCCGGAACTCCGCTTCCTCGGGACTATCGTTGAAATCCATGGTCAGGCCGCCTCTTCTTTTTGCATGCACAATTGTTCAACTAGCCGCCGCTGCCAGGTCGGCTCGCTGTCGAGAGCGAGCGCCAGCATGCGCGATCTTTTGTAGAACAGGTGACAATGACTTTCCCAGGTATATCCCATGCCACCGTGCACCTGGATCAATTCCGCGCTGGCCAACTCATAGGCACGCGTCGCAGCTATGCGGGCGCCGGCTGCCGCACGTCGCAGGCTCTTGTCGTTTTGCTGTAGCGCCCAGGAGGCGTAGTAGGCATGAGAGAGCGCCAACTCAGTGGCTGCATAAACATCCGCCAATTTGTGCTTGATAGCCTGAAACGAGGCTATGCTGCGCCCGAAAACCACTCGCTCCTGCGCATAATCGATGGCACTGCGCAGGCAGGCCTGGGCACCGCCGATTTGCTCAAAGGCCACCAGCACCGCTGCCCGGTAGAACACCTCATCCACATCCACTTCATTAACAGGCAGAAGCTCGGCCGGTGTGCCGGACATCTGCAGCCTGGCATGTGGCCAGGCTTCATCGATAACGGCCAAGTGCTCCGTGGCAAGGGTGCTATCGCTACCATCTACCAGACAAAACCGGGACTGCCCTTCGCTCTGTGCCAGCACCACGAAAAGATCCGCGATGTCGGCATCCGCTACCGGGAGTTTCTCTCCGCTGAGCATACCGTCTGCAAAACGGGTAGCGATATTACCATTGGCGACCCGTCGGCCGGGTTCACTCCAGGCCAGGGAGGCCACCCGCTCACCAGATACGATCAATGGGAGATACTTCTCCTTCTGGGCTTCAGAGCCGTGGAGAAGCAGGGCCTCGGAGGCCAGGTAGATCGATGAAATCATCGGTATCGGCACCACATGACGACCCAGTTCCTGTGCCAGCAGGCACAGTTCCAGATAGCCCAACCCATAACCGCCCAGGTCTTCTGGCATGGCGGTCGCCTGGTAACCGAGCTCGGCAAACTCACGCCAGATTTTCAGTCGCTCAGTGGTATCGCCGTCCATGACTTTCATGACGCGTTCGAGGGGACAGGCACCACTGATTTGCCGCCGGATTTCTTCCTGCAGCAAAATTTGTTCCTGGGAAAATTCAAAGTTCATTATTACAAATCCAGGCTAGCTAACAAGCGGACCATATCGTTTTGCCCCTCACCAATACTGCCGGTACGCGCATCGCGTAGAAGTTTTTCAATGCCAGATTCAAAAACCACCGCGGCACCACCGAAGACTTCAAACGCCAGGCCGGTTACATCAATAGCGGTCTCAACACAGATCGTTTTTGCGGCGGATGAAACCGAATAGCTTAACTCCGGGTTGTGTACGTTTTGTTCCATTACATGACGATACAGCGCCCGACTAGCGGTGATTTTTTGAAACATCGTAGCGAGCTTAATACGGATATTTTTGTGCTTAAAAATCGGCTCCCCCCCTTGAACGCGCTCTTTGGAATAATTAAGTGCCAACTCGTAGGCAGCGCGTGCCAAACCGGTATTTAGGGCCCCTACGGGTCCAGATCCCCCCGACAAAATACCGTGCAATACATGCGGGTATTGTTCAGGCCCGAAAACCAGATTTTCAAAAGGCACTTCGACATCATCAAAGTAGATTTCGCTGTCAGGGAGAGCGCGAAGGCCGAGCTTGTATATATTTTTACCACGGGTAATGCCGGGCAAGTCTAACGGTACCAGTATGGCTGCTCGACCATTTTTGTTGTCGCCGTCGTCATAGCGACAAAAGAGAGACATCACATCGGCAATATATCCATTACTGATCCAGGCGGATTTCTGCCCTTTGATAATCAACTTGTCGCCTTTGCGCACCGCCACGCAGTCACTGGCCTCGCCGCCGCGGGCATGCGGACTGATGGCTTGGGAATAATCGATTTGATCGCTACCGTGACCAGGTTCGGTCAATCCCCAACAACCTATTTGGTTAGAATGAAACCTCTCCATCAGCTCAGGCCGGCCTGACATCATCGCCAGATGCGCGGGAAATGAGGCCGCAAAGAAGCTTCCCGCGAGGCCATAATCGCCCCAGCCCAGCTCTTCGGTGATCAAACCATTGATACGCGAAAACTCCATGGGAGTGACTTCGCCAACCAACTCACGCAGGTGGAGACCCAGATCGCAAAATTGTTTGCGAGCCTCCCAATAAGGAGAGTCTTTGGCAAAAGCCAGTTCAGGGTCCATGCGATCAATCGTTTGTCCGGCAGGTCGCATGATATCTTTGGCAAATCGGTGCGCCGTTTCCTGCATGGAAAATTCAAGATCGGTAAGGCCAGGTTGCCTTTCAAATACGTCGCTCATGTTGTAATCCTCTTTTTAGTATTCATTAGTAAGCCTCATTCACCTGGATCACCTGCCTGCCCAGGTTTTTCCCTGAGATCAGGCTGTTAATAGCCTCGTGACCGTTTTCCAGTCCTTTGACGATCGACACAGGAGACTTATAGTCCCCACTCCTAAACCACTTTTCTGTTTCGGCGCGAAATTGTGCAAAACACTCGAAATGGTCATTGGCGAGAAAGCCTTGTACCTTCAGTCGTTTCAAGGTTAACGGGAACCAGTTGGGACCATGGCTTGCCTCGTCACCGTATTGCGCAACCTGGCCGCAGAGCGCGATACGCCCGAAATCATTCATCAAGGGGAATACGGTTTGCTGCACTTTCCCGCCGACATTTTCAAAATACACGTCGATACCTTCAGGGCAGGCAGCTTTCAGATGATCGGCAAATGCCGGATCCTTGTAGTCAACACAGGCATCAAAACCGCCTTCCTCAACCACGTATTGGCATTTATTAGCGCCACCAGCAATACCGACTACGCGTTTTGTACCTGTCATGCGAGCCAATTGACCGGCCGCAAATCCTACCGCTCCGGCCGCGGCGGAAACAACCACTGTGTCGCTCTGAGTGGGTCTGGCTATTTCGTTTAAACCAACCCACGCCGTAAACCCGGTAAACCCGAGGCCAGCCAAGTGTGCAGCGAGTGACAGGTCACCATCGATCTTGTAGCACCAGGGACCTAGCTCTGCCGGCTTAAACACCGAGAAATCACTCCAGGTGCTCATGGTATGGACAAAGTCCCCTGGCGCAAATCCTTCGGCATTCGATTGAACCACTTGTGCTATTTGAGTGCCAACGAAGGGGTGCCCCACTGCCATGTTCACTACGTACGGGTCCTCGTTCATCATGGCACGGCAGCCGGCGTCTACGCCGATATAGAT
>Ga0075444_10001110_pt1 | contig 16333 bp, 14 predicted proteins | sample CoawatmetaG01DNA_FD_76836 | JGI IMG/M metagenome (GOLD analysis project Ga0075444, IMG submission 76836) | Marine microbial communities from the West Antarctic Peninsula - Coastal water metaG017-DNA | ecosystem: Environmental > Aquatic > Marine > Coastal | place: Atlantic Ocean: West Antarctic... | reverse complement strand
GCTACAAGGGTTATCAGGAACCGGAAGACCAGGAGAAGGACAAGGCCGCCTTCGAGAAGAAGCTGGAAGAGCTTCAGAAGACCGACCCGGAGAAGGCCGCCAAGACTTTCCGCCGCGATCCTCGCAAGCTGCTTTCCCGGGTCAACCTGGAAGCCTCGCGTCGTGGTTCGAAGGTGCCGGTGATCTTCCTCTTCATCGACGAGGCCGACAAGCTGCATCAGTCCATCGACGACCTGCTGCTCAACGCCATCGAAGACGGCATCCTCAACCTGGCCGACAACGAAGAAGTGCAGTTCTCTGACGTCGTCATCGTCATGGCCGGCAACACTGGCTCTGCTGACGTGGTCGACCGCAAGGAGAAAATCGGCTTCGTTCGCGAGACGGCGGTGCAGAAGCAGGATGCCTCGAAAGAGATCATTCTGTCGGCGATGAAGAGCCGTCACCGTCCGGAGTTCCTGGATCGTCTCGACGAGGTGATTTTCTTCCGCGCCCTGGGCAAGGAAGACCTCCGTTCGATCACGACTCTTCGCCTCAAGGAAGTGGTGGACCGCTTCTTGAGCGTGATGGAGCGCGGTAAGGCTTTCACCGTCGAGGTGGAAGATTCTGCTCGCGACTTCATTCTCGATGAGGCGATGAAGGGTGCGGGCAACGCTCGTAAGATCAAGCGCATGGTGAAGAAGTACTTCACTGACTCGCTGGATCGTCTCTGCACCAAGATCGCTGAAGGCGAAGAAGGCTTCGAAGACGTTCGCGCCGGCGACCTGGTTAAGGTCACGCACTCTTCCGGCAACGTGCTCGACTTCGACGTGTTCGATGACGAAGGCGACCTTTCGGCCGCCGACAGCTTCACCACGCACAAGCCTGACTCCACGGTGGCACAGCGTCACCTGGGAGATGTTCGCAAGATCGAAGCCGCTGCAAAGCGTGCTAAGACTGCGGACAAGAAGGTCTACTCGGTTACCATCGAGGCTGCCAGCGCAGCTCAGATGGGCGTCGAGCGCAGTGATGCGGTGCTGGTTCTGACTCAGCATTTGGGTCTGGAGCTGGTCTTCGTCGGTGGCACTTTCAGGGCTCCCTGGAAGCTGGTGCTGCATGTCGAAGCCACTGACGAGCAGCTCGTCTTCATCAAGGATCGCTTCAGCACGACCGGCGTTGTTGCCCTCGTGTCTGACGGCGAGTAATTGGTTGGAGGCGTCCAGCTTGATTGAGCAACTATGAATGAGCCATATGGTTGGTGGTGTAGACAGAGCAATCTGTTCTACACCACTGCCTGTGGCTCATTCTTTTTCTGCTGAATTATTATAGTCTATAATATGAATGCAAGTAGTAAAAGCTTGAACTGGTTGCTGAGTCGTTTTGCTTAGGTTTTTAGAAACAGCTATCGCGCTTGGAGAAAAGGATAATGCACAGTAACATCTGGCTCAGTAATTAGAAAGTTGGGATCTTCAATGTGGAAATCTGCGTTTTCAAATCGTTTTCTGAGGTTGGGACGAATTAAGTGCACTTCGCCATTCATCTGAACACGCTTCGTCCATGGGTCATAGCGCAAATTTTCTGCCACACAAAAAGCTTTTTGACCTTCCACTTCTAACACAACGTTTCCTGTGGCAATTATGTTGCCATCAGTATCAAGCTCAATTTTGTCTGCAAAGATAATACAGTTGTGATCCGCGCTCTTATGGAGAGCCGGCAATGGTGCTAAGAGCCTGAATGGAGAGGTATAGTCAAATCGCAGCGATGCTTGTCTCAACCTTAGGTTGCAGCCGGAGTACCGAAATAGAGTTTCAGGGAAGTCTGGCAAAAGCTCTTTAGACTCTAGTCGGCCAATAGCCTCGACGTGATCGCCTGATTTGAAGCAGTCAATGTGCTTGAAATAGCGATTTAGATCGATCTGAACAAAGTTGGTTTTGTCTTCATGTTGGAAGTCATCCAGATTGGCATACACGCGATAATTTGGCGCGACAGGCTTGCCATCGCAACCTGTGGTTTTTTCGCTTACCCACAAATAACCGACAAATGTGATTGATCGATCATTGAACTTTTCGGGATTGGCTAACACTGCATAATTTGACGGATGAATCGTTTTTATTGGTTTAAAGTCTGTTTCCGACCATTGCCTGGCCGGTTGATGCATTGTTAGATCTCTCAGTTGGCCAAGATTTAATTCATATGGTGCCCTTATCGTGAGGCCATTGTGAACTGAAGTCTTTTCTTCAGCTGCCTTGCATTCCGCTACCGCCACAAGAGTGGAGAAAATAGACAGAAGACCAAACGTTACCAAATACGGCAACACCAAAATTTGAATAATGTCTACTGCTGGCCATGTTCTGCGCATAATAATTTCTACCCGATGGCTCAAGATACTCAAGCTTTTGCTCATGCCATTTAGCGATTGTGTCTGCAAAACGACTTCTTGGAAACCATAGCTCGCGCACTTGTGAGAACCTTGAACCTGCCATATTCAGGCCACTTGGCTTTGCTATAACAAAAAGTAATGAAGAACTGTTGCGCGAACAAGGCTGGATGGATAGGTTCATTATCATCACCCCCAACTTGCAAAACAGATTTTAAAAGTCAATATCTGCTCTCTGTTCAGAACATCTTGAACTTTCATTTGCTGCCTCCGCAGTTCTTGATACACCGGATTTTTGAAGTAGCAGACGGGGATTAAGGAACAAAAAAATTCAATGGAGACCCCTATGTTTGCCAAAGTAAAACTCATTGCCAGTGCGCTTCGCCGCCGGCTTTTTCTTATGCATCGCGGAGACAGCAGCCTTTTGCCCAGCGATTTCAATTGCTTGCCCTTCGCCTCACTCTCTAGGCAAGAACAATTTGTGGTTTCTCAGTATTTGATCAGTGTCGCTGAAGTGGTGGGCCTGTTGAACGGCATTCAGTCGCGTGGTCGTGCTGTCGATCATGATTTGGTGCTGGCAAATTTCGCGAAAGGCGAAGCGGCTTATGTAGCTGCTGGATTTATGCCCTTCATGCCCGGTGCCCTTAAAGCTTCTGGACTTACTTCGCTTGAGCCCCAAGCAATTGACCGCAGCGGTTTGGTTCGTCGCAGCACCGGGGACAACCATGCTTGCTTTGCTGCAGTGATGCGCCAGCAGGTCGAACGGCTTCTGCGCAGCGGCAAAGTGATCAAGTTAGATTCGCGGGTCGCTGAGCAGCGTCTGAAAGAATTGTGTGACTCTTCTCGCGGCTATCGGTCTGACCTGCCTGACCAGCCCTAAGCTGGCCATCGAGGCAACTCTAGTTAGCTGTGTATCAACTGCGTATTAGAGTGCCTAGTCTAATTTGCTGCCGGGGTAAGTAAGTGACGTGTCTACGACCGTGTTCTTGCTTGCCCCGGATAGCAACACCACACTTTTCGCACGTTAAAAAAAAGCCGCCGTTATACTATCGCATGTCACATGGTTCGGTATGCGCGTTTGCTGTGCCTTGGAGGCTAGGTTTGCGAGCATGGTCACTCATCGTAAAGGCCCAGTAACATTCGCTCTTAGGTTACAGAACATTGCCAAATGTATGTAAATATCACTTCAAGAAGGGCCTGGTTAGCGCCGCTTTCTAATTATTTTGTTGAGATCTTTCGTAGTGTTAACTGAAATGACCTGCCAGGTTTGCTTTTGCGCTCTTCGATATTGAAAGGTAATGGTGCAATTCAATTATTCCTCCTCAGGCATCCATACCTTTACCAAGCCAAATCCAGACAGTCTCATTACTATCAGCCCCAACATGCAGTACACCAGTGCCGTAGTTGGTCGCTCGTTCTGTCAAAAGCTGACACTGTGACTCTTTGCCAAAAGCATTGAGGCTGATTTGATGAGATTAGGCCAGGTTAAGGGCTGTCAAAAGCAGCATTTGAGGTTACCTAAAGCGTGCTGTCACGAGCATTATCGCTTTCAGATAGCGCCTGCAGTTGGGCGTTCGGAATGGTTGAATTGCACCAACTAACCAACTAACTATCCCGAAGCTATAGCAGCGCACCAGAGCCAGTGTCTTGATTACGGCCCTGTAAGCACTGCAGTTACACACGAAAGAGGAAATATGCACAGCGCCAACACTTTGACTCTCGTTCTCTCCAGCTATGCCGCAGCATGCCAGAGGGCTGACGCCAGCATGACTGCCACCCGCGAGCGTCTTGAAGCACCGCTGATCGCCGCCCGTGAAGCTCTGCGACACGCCAAAGCGACTACTCTTCAAGAACTCGGGATCGTCTGCGAGCGAGCCTATTTGGCTGCTCACAAGACTTACGAGAAAGAGTATCGCCAGGCTGGCACCAATCATGGTCTTGCCATTACTCGAGCCCTTGCTGGCCTTGACCAGCGTAAGCTCACTATCGAAGCCGAACGCCTCACCAGGATTTCTCAAGCACAAGCTTGTTACCAGCAGGCTTGCGCTGAAGCCGGTTCGCCCGATCACATTTCGTGCCTGCCGGCCTTCGACGCCCTCAAGCTGGCGGAGGTGGAAGCTGACGAGATTAGCGGCGAGCAGTTGCGTGCTAGTAATGAAGTCTATCAGGCCGAAAAGTGCGCGCAAGACATCATCTATGCCGATCGTCTGGTCGAAATCGAGCGCCAAAAGCGCGAGAGTCTCGACCAGAGCAAGCAAGCTTACGACCTTGCCGTCAGTCAGTTGATTCCCCCTCTTGAGGCTGCTTTTGGCACTGCCCAGGCCATTTTTGAAGAGGAGCTTCGCGCTCTTACTGCTCGCTATAACCAGGCCAGGCAGCAGCGTCTCTCTATCTATGATGGCTTCGTCAATGGCAATAGCACTTCGTCTCAGGCTATTCGCTGGCTAGATCAGATCGACTGACTCTGATCTAGTTTTGAATTCGAGCTAGTGCATGTTCGTAGCTCACTGATGTGAGTTATGATCTAATCGAATGAACTTTTTTGCGGCGACATACTCACGCTTGAGTGTGTCGCCATTTTTTTCTTCAAACCACCCCAAAAAACTTTTTCTTTTTTTCTACTACATTCTATAATATGTAGTTAATTAGTACTATCGGTTTGAATTTTCGACTAGGGTAAAAGGCCTGAAGCTTTTTTGTTACCGCTTTAACTTCGATATTACAAACTTGGCTATTGAGCTGATAGCAGAGTCTAGAAGCGAACCCGAACCCGCTGCTCTAATCGGATTTCTCTCTGAATGAGGCCCTGTAAATAGTTCAGTGGGCAAATCAAAATTGTCTCTGTGTCCTTCTAGTGTTTGGTCAAAAGGCTGGCCAAAGTAACGTCCGACCATTTGGAACACAAGTGATTCGCCCATGAAATCAGCTTCTAGTTCTTCTACAACTCCGTCGGTTTCGTATAAAAAAATCCGTTTTCCATCAACAATTTTTGAATTGGCGAATATTTCTTTCTCTTCCGGCTGCAATTCACCAAAGTCAGAGATAACGCCTTTATCTGCACCACCTGAAAATTCTCGTATTAGTTGTCCCTTTTCATAGTAGGCATAGCCAAAGTAGTTGACGACGCTGTGTAAGACAAACATTAATAGTGTGCCTTCGGGGTATAGGGTTAGTGCCTTCTGGAAATAAGTGTTATCCCGATGGTCAAAGCAGTCAAATATTTTGTCCTGGTCTGCTAAGAAAACCGCTCTATCGTAAGCGCCAATCATATAAGTGCCGCTTTCAGGATACGGTTCAAGAGAGCTCTGTTCCCTGCTGGTTGGTACTTTGTAGCCCAGCTTTTCGCGAATATCGCTGGCCTTGGCGGGCAGGTGTTGCAGTGCCTCACCAAGGTAACCATTGGCGCAATCGCCAGTAATAATGCAAGCCGCTTTCCAACCCATTTAGGAACTCCAAATGCCAACAACTTTTAGAGTATAGAATCATTCCCTCCCAGTAATGCATGTCGGCTAATTTGTAGAGTTACCAAGCGATAGTCGTAATATGTACCAGTGGATGGTAAATTTGCCTGCTCTATCCTCGAAATACCAGGTCTGACCTCCTTCAGTCTATTCAGCACAGTCCCGTCGTGCTTATTGTTGGGGCGCGCCAGGTGGGCAAGAGCACTTTGGCCAAAGGTCTTTTTCCTGAGACTGAGCGTCCGTATTACGTTACTTTCTACGACATCTCAGCCCTAGGTTTGGCGAGAAGTGCCGCCAAAACTTTCCAGCAAGGCCTTGATGACGGTGTCATTATTGATGAAGTGCAGCCTGCTCCAGAATTGTTCCTGGCAATCAAAGAAGCAGTAGACGCTAGTCGCAAAGCTGGGAGATCCAATCTGGTAACTCGCCAAAATCAGAACTGTTTGTGAGCGAGGAAGAAGGCAATTATTTCCCCTATTAGTTTTCGCTAGAAGTTCTGCTAGTGGTTCTGCTAGAGGTTCAGCTAGTGTTTCATTTGCCTTGCTTGGATTGCTCGTTGACCTTTGTTGGTGTATCAATGTTAGTCGATGGTTGATTATTTAGCCCACTGATAAACCCAGCCAGATTTGAGATAGCGAGCACGAGCAGATAGCCACCGATAAACCAGGCTATGGTGGCGAGAAATTTGCGGGCAGATTTGCCGGCAGAAGCTGTTGCTGTCAACGGTGTTGTCGGTTGATCTAAGGTTCGCAGCGGACTGTATATTTCACCGTTGACTGTAATTGTTTTTTCGCTTGCGGGCTCAGCAATCTCAGCTATCATCTCGTAGGTTTTCATGATTGCAGTTTTGTCATCCTTGAGTGCGAGAATGACATCAAGTGTAAGCATTTGGCTGGTTTCTAAACCTAGTTGTCCTGTTTTGCTACGGCTGTGCATGCCAATAATCTCACCGTTCTGGAGAATGGGAAAGCCAGCAGCAGACAGGGGCAGATGAATATTGTGATTTTTGTAGGTGGTGGCTGCGCCCGGGTCAGCTACGATTGCACCGACCTTCTTCAATAGGCGCATTGATTGTGGTTCGATGCTGACGCTTGTAATTGGGCAATTTTCGTCTAGCTCTTTCTCCGAAAGAACGAAATCAATTATGTCTTCGTCAGATTCAAGATTAGCAGAGTCCGCTGCTGCACTGCTTATTTCCGTGCTACCCACCGCGATAATTTGACCGCTGCGACTGAGCTCAAAGAGTGTGCGATAGACAGTGTAGTCATCACAGCCCAGTACCATCCAGAGGTGATCGGCTGGTGTTACCTCATCCAATGCCTGAAATAGCGCTGCTGCGAAGGGTTTTGCTTCGTCTGCTAAATCGCTAGTATTGCAGCTCTCTGTCTTTCGGGCGAAAGTACTGATGCCAGCGGCAAGGCCAGAGCGTATTCGCTGTAGCTCGTCGAGCCTTCGGTAGGCTTCCAGTAACAAGGTATCCGACGAACGATTGAGCAAGGCATGAGGCCAGGTACCTTGAGTTGTGCTGGGGTGGAAAGCAAACTTAGTGGCAACATCTTTTTCGACAATCTGATAGATAGCCATTTCGTTCCATAGATTTTTGTACTGAGCAGTTACTACCTTGCCCTTTAAGCAAAAAATCTGAGCTATTGGTCGCATCATATCGTCGCAGAGATAGAGGATTCCATCTCGCTGCGCGCTGTTTAGCGTCTGTAGAACAAGGGGTAAATCGATGTCGCAAAAATTGCCGCGAAAGCCCTCGTTGTTTAGGTCTAGAGGAAAGCGTAGGGCCTCGCTGACGCTTTCAATTTGGCTGGGAGACAATGTTTGAAACTGATTGTCTAAGTGGAGAAAAGAGCAGTCATATACTCTAGTTTTGGGCGGAGGGGGTGAGCCACTTTGCCAGCTTCGATTGGCCTCGGGCGAGGTGAAGTACTGGTGCAGGGTGATGGCTTTGACTGCGTATTCAACCTTTGAATTTAATAGAACAATTTTTAGAGCTTGGGGATTGCACTTATATGGTGCTAGCGACGATGCCACTGATACTACTAGCCCGTCATCTATGACAAAACACCCAGCCAGTGGCTGCTGTTCTGGTGAACAGCGATCATATATGAGGCCAATGGCACTAGAGCCGCCGGCTCCAAGTTTTGGGATTGTTACTGCCAAGAAATCACCCAGATGGCCAAGTTCCAATACATTCTACCCACTAAGGGGGCGAAAAATTGGCAGCTATGGCGGTGTTTGTAGAGTCGGACTGCTTGAGTTCGGAGTCTCGCTAGTAGGCTGAGGAACAGAACTGCTTGAGCTTGGAGCCTCGATAGCAGGCTGAGGAGCTGGAGCGCTTGAGTTTGGAGTCTCGCTGGTAGGCTGAGCTGCCGAAGCACTTGAGTTTGAAGCCTCGCTGGTAGGCTGAGGAGTTGCAGTATTTGGGGATGAGGTTGCGCTTGCTGGTTGCAATTGGGGAGCAGTGCTGTTGGCGCCGCTAGAATTGGTTGCCGATGTTGTTGTGATAGTGTTGCTTGTCGCTGCGTTATCACTTGTTGGCTGTAGCGCTGTGTCGCTTGTCGCCGAGTTACTAGGAACGAGGCTCTGACTGCCGGAACTAGTTGAACTTGCTGGCGCTGTTTCTATCTCTGAAGATTTAGGGAGATTCTGCGCTAGTTCTGATTCTACTTCTGCGGCTTCCTGTGTTTTGTTTTGTGCCTTGTATACTTTGCCAAGCACGACTAGCGTTGTGGTGCGCTCTTTGGCCATCACTGGTTCTTGCTTAGCTAAGGCAATTGATTGGCGCAAAACACTTTCAGCCTTTGGATAGTCTTTGTCTTTGATCAACAAGTTGGAAAGAGAGAGTGACTCTTGCACAACGGCTGCTCTGGCTGGAACTTTTGCTGCTTTAGTTACCTTGAGCACGTTTGTTTGATAGTAAATTGCTTGCTTCACTTTATGCTGAGCGTCGCTTGCTGTAACTAAATGCTTGAGCGGCGCAATGCTCTTCGGGCTATCCACTCCATCTCGCATATTGATTATCTGAAGCACATAGGCAAAAGTTCTTTCGGCATTCTCCCACTGTTTTTTGAGCTCATATTGGTTTCCCAGTTTTGAGTATTGCTCTATGGCCCGGTTTTGCATGATGAAGTACTGTTGTGCTTGTGCTGGATTGGCATAATTATTACGCTGCGGTTTGGATTGCGTCATTGCCGCGGCTCCCGCTCCTACCCCGAATAGACCCGCATTAAGTCCGCCAAATTCACCAAGTCCTTGTGCGCTTGCGGCAGGATGCGCTAGAGCAAGAGTAGATATGACAGCCAAGGCTTTTAGTGTGATTTTTTTCTGCGACATAGCCACTGGTGAGAGTCTGAAACTTCTAAATTCACGTTACCATATCCCCGTTACAGCCATAATTAAAACCAGAGCCAACTCACTTTCTGTCAATCTGAAATAGACAATCTAAATAGTAAAGTTCGTTTTTCCTTAACAATCTATTGAAGTATTTTCTGGTTCCGGCATAATGAACTGATGAACAGAAATTGCTACATGCTTCCCACCAAACAAATTGTCGCCGAAGGCGCCAAGCAGAGGAGCACGTCGCAAAGTATGTACTGATACAAACAGCATTCAGCATTCAGTTCAGCTTATTTGACGGCTCCCACTCAAAAGGGGGCTTTTTTTTTGCCGAATTTTTTGTCGAAGCGTTGTTTGTTCTAGCCCGAAAATTGACCCGTATATTTCACCCTTATGGAGATAGAAAGTGCACTAATGAAGCCTTTAAAGAACGCAGTAGAAACCGACAATTTGAGAAAAGTATTTGAAATAAAACAGGGCCTCTTGCGCAGAAATGCTAAGAGCGTTGTGGCTGTTGAAGGAATTTCGCTTACTGTTCCCGCTGGTCAGTCGGTGGCGTTCATCGGGCCAAATGGTGCTGGTAAATCGACCACAATTAAGATGCTCACTGGCATTCTTAAGCCTAGTTCTGGCACGGCTTCAGTGTTGGGTTTAGATCCCTGGAAACAACGCTCAAAGCTAGTTAGACAAATAGGCGCGGTGTTTGGTCAGCGCTCACAGCTATGGCTGCACTTGCCGCCATCAGACAGCTTTGACTTGCTGGCTGAGATCTATGGCATTCCCAAAAATGACTATAGAAAGAGAAAAGCGCTACTGGTAGAACGCTTTGATCTTGGTCGCTTCCTCTCTACTCCTGTGCGTAAACTCTCTCTGGGTGAGCGTATGCGAGCTGAGATAGCTGCTAGTTTGTTGCACCGGCCGCAGTTGCTTTTGCTTGATGAGCCGACTATTGGTGTTGATGTTATCGCGCGGCAAAACTTGCGCGATCTCGTCTGTGAGTGGAATAGAGAAGAAGGAGTAACTGTCTTCCTCACTAGCCACGACACTGGTGATATCGAATCAGTTGCCGATCGAGTTATTGTCATCAACCATGGTCGAGTAGTTTTAGACGACTCTCTATCTAGTGTTAGCGAGAATACCTTGATTGAAGGAAAGACAGCTGAGCTGGAAGAAATAATCGCTCACTTGTTCAATAGTGCAGCTAGTTTGCCTATGCAGAACTGCATTTCGCCAGGTTAGCCTTTAAAATCAGGAAATTGCATAATGAAAAATTCAATACGCCAGATCTGGGCCGTTGCAAGAGTTGCGGCCCGGTCGAACCTGGCTTACTTAGGTGAAGTAGCCAGTCGTACTTTCTTCTTGGCCGTTATTCTCTTCATCTTTTTGAAGCTCTGGCAAGCCACTTATCGAGAGTCAGCTAGTGCCGTTATTGGTGGCTTATCGCTCAATCAAATGCTCTGGTATTTGACTGTGACTGAAGCTATCTATATGTCGGCTCCGCGCTTGGCTCAACAGATAGATGAAGATGTGCGTTCGGGCGCTCTGGCTGTGCGTTTGCTTAAGCCAATAAGTTATCCGCTTTATTGCTTAAGTAGCGCACTGGGAGAGCGAATCGTTAGATTTTTAGCTAACTTCGCTACCGGGGCGGCCGTTACGTTTTGTCTAGTGGGGCCGTTCAATTGCAGTCCAGCAGCACCAATTATGCTGCTAGTTGCAGTTCTTCTAGCCTTTGTTTTGGATGGCCTAGGTCACCTGATCATAGGGCTCTGGGCATTTTGGCTAGAAGATACATCCGGCTTGTTGCTTATCTACACAAGGTTAAGCATGATTCTTGGAGGGATGCTCATTCCCATGGAGCTTTTCCCCGATTGGCTGAAGAGCTTTGTCTTCTTCCTGCCTTTCCCTTATTTGGTCTGGGGACCAGCTCATCTGTTTGTTCATTCCGATTGGCTGCAATTTGCTCAGCTAGTGGGTTTGCAGAGTCTGTATATTTTGCTTTTGCTCGCTGTGGTTAATCTGATTTACGGTTGGGCATTAGAGCGCATTTCTGCGCATGGAGGTTAACTATGTGGTTTTCAAAAATTCTGAGCTACCTCAGGCTGGCTCGGGCTTATATCAAGCTCAACTGGTCGATGCAGATGGAATATCGCGGCGCCTTTATTTCGCAGGCCCTAGCGATGTTTCTCAACAACGGTACCTGGCTTGCCTTTTGGATGCTGTTCTTTAGTCGATTCCCAGTCATTAAAGGCTGGGAGCAGTCAGACGTGGTGACGCTCTGGGCTATTAGTGCTGCTGGGTTTGGCTTGGGCAATGCTTTTTGCTGGAACTTACATAATTTGGCCGCCATGGTATCTCGTGGTGAGCTTGATGTGTGGATGTTATATCCGAGAGCTTTAATTCCCCATCTTGCTCTCGGTAAGATGAGTGCCACCGCTATTGGTGATTTTGCTTTTGGCTATTTTATTTATATCGTTATGGTTCGTCCAGACTTGCAGCACTTCTTGCTCTTTAATTTGTTGGTTGTTGCTGTTGCTCTTGTCTTTATCGGCTTCAATTTGTGGCGCGGTAGTTTGGCTTTTTACTTTGGTCAGGCAGAAGTATTGTCTGAACAGTGGTTTTTCGCCATGATTACTTTCTCTACTTATCCTAATTGTCTCTTCGACGGTTGGATGAAAGTAGTGCTCTACACCTTGATTCCAGCTGGCTTTATCAGCGGTTTGCCGGTTGAAGCCCTGCGCGATTTCGATTTTAGTGCTGCTGCTTTTACCTGGCTTGGTGCCCTTGGCGTTCTCGCTTCTGGTGCTGCATCATTCGAGCTAGGTTTGCGTCGCTATCAATCAGGTAACTTGCTGGGCATGAGATCTTGATAGCGACTCACTGGCTGCACAAGGTTCATTTCTCTCGATATGTGAGAGTGGCACTTGTATAAGCGATCGCTTGAAGAGAGGATGGAATGATCGTTGCAATAGAGGGTGGCTATGACTAGGCAAGCATTCAATTTTGATGAAGTCAGCATAGTCTCCCCTGTCCAGCTGGTCGGCGCCTTGCTGATGTCGTAGAACGCAGAGTAAGTTTCCTCTGCTTGGGCGCTTTGCTTTGCAGCTACATTGGCTCTGGCTGCCTGAAAGTACTTATAGGCAGTTGCATCGACAGGCTGATCCGTGATGGACAGTGGATGTTTTTGATGATTATGCCATTGGGCTGAACTCAAATTTCCAGGCCAATGATTCAAGTGTTTCGTGTCAATTTCAATTTGAAGGAGGTCTAGGTTTGTCTTCAAATTGATTCATACGGTCTTCTAGCTTGACGATGCGTTTTTCTAGACGGCCGACATTGCGTTCAGAAAACAACATCAATGAAGAAATACCGTTCAGTTTTGTATTTACTTCAGAGCGAAACTCATGTAATTCATCAATTGTCTGGTCAAGCTTGGCGTTCGTTTGTTTTAGGCTAGCATTTGTTTGGTCAAGCCTGCTGTTGGTTTGACCAATACCTTCTGCAAGCAAAGCAAATCCCGCCCGCATTTCTAACTGCAGCATCTCAATTAATTGCTTGTCTTGGCTCATTTCGTTCACCTCGCTAGTCTCACAATAGAGATAACGTTTAGAGCCTGTCAATAGTTCAATGGTATCTGCGAACTAACTATCTGAATAGCGATTTCGACGTAAAGCTTTGGGGTACTAAGACTATGAGACATTCTCTTTTTCACTCAACTCCACTCCACTTCGACGTTGAAAGGTTTAATTCCGCATTTGAATGGTTATGTAGCTGATTTTTCGATTGGCGAGCTACTCGTTAAAGTTGGTGTCGTTTCGCAGCAGCAGGTAGATGAGGCTGTTAAAGAGTCTGGTACCCGGCAAAGGTTGATTGGCAAAACCTTGGTGGCACGTGGCTGGCTGACCATGGAGCAGCTGAGAGCTGGTCTTCAAGCACAGTCTTTGCTGAGAGACGGGGTTGTCGATACTTTTATTGCCATGAAGGCCCTTGCCGTTGCTTGTAGTTCAGACAAGTCATTTGAAGAAGCACTGCAAGAAGTACTTCCAAGTTTCCCTCAGCGTCATAGCGCGCCGACTTGCAAGCTCGGTGAGCTACTGGTTGAAGCTGGAGTGCTTGATGCTGTGACACTTGAAAGTGCTCATGCTAAGAGTCTAGCTCGACAAGAACAACTGGGAAATGTCTTAGTTGCCGATGGTTTGCTGACCAATTCGTATCTTGATGCCGCTCTTGAGCTGCAGGTGAGAGTTAGAGATGGCCTTTTTACTCGAGAGCAAGTGGTTGAAGCCCTTAAGCAAGATCCTGTGCGCTTTCTTGCTATGTTGACTCCGAGCACAACGAACCCTGACACAGTAGCATTGCAGCTCAGTGAGAGCATTCGGCTTGGTGACTTGCTGATCGGGGCGAGTGTTGTTAATGAGGCTGATGTGCTCCACGCTCTGGAGTTTTCTCGTATGCACGGCCATCCTATTGGTGAAATGCTTTTGGCCCGAGGCTTTATAACCAGATCTTTGTTGGATGCTGCCCTTTCTTTGCAGCAAATGGTCAGTGCCGGGCAGCTCACGATTGAGAATGCTACAGCCTGCCTCGTGCAAGTCTTTCACACTGATAGACCGGTGTCTGAGTGTCTGCTTTCGCTTAACCTTTTGGGTCAGCCTGCTCCGATTACTTCATTTGCTCCCAACTTGGCAGCCAAAATTAGAGGGCGGCGTTACGGCAGGCAAAAGAAACAGCAGTCAGTGCAGTGGTCGAGCGTCAACTTTGATTTCTTACGCTCAGAAGTTGATCAAGGCGTTGCCGCTACAGAACCTCCATATGCGGAGCAATCGGGCGATAAAGATTTGATTGTTGCTTCTCCTTTGCCAGAAGAAGAGCAAGTAGTTGATTTGAAATCGCAGGATGCAGTAGATGACCTGCCTTTACCTCAGGGTGGGGTTGTAGTTAACTACGTCTATGTTAAGGCCGATAGAACCCTGCTCTATAAGACTCAGCGAGCAGCCTATTCGCGCCTGGGTCGCGCTTTGCTCAAGCAGCAGGCCTTGAAGAGTTCCGAAGAACTTCTGCTTCAAGCAATAGAAATTTCCTCTCAAGAATTTTTGTCAGAAAAGCAAGCTGAAGATCTCATGTTCTTAGCTTGTCTCTATCTGAGACAGGGCAAAACTTGGCAGTCTGAGCGACTAATCACCCTGTGCTTAGAATCAAGTCCACATTTATCCGAGCCTTTGCTTGGTCTCTGTCATCATCGCCTTGGCCTTGTTTATTGTCGAATGGGCTTGTTTGCCCAGGCAGAGAAGCAATTCTTGAGGGCTTGCGAGCTCATGCTAGCGAATGATGAGAATGCCAATGATCAGCTCATTCAGCGCAGACTGGCTGCTATTTTTAAAGATTACGCTGTGCTTTTGAATAGCATAAAAAGAGAGATGGAAGCGGCCAAGTATTATGCTCACGCCCGCGACATTCTTACCAACCTAGTCGCCACTCATTGAAGGGCGTCTTGGTACTATGGAGAGTAATACTGTGTGAAGTAGTAGCAGGGGTAAGAAAAAAATGGTTGATCTAAGAAGTTAAAGTGATAGTAAAAGAAATTGGAGAGGGTGTTCGAATAGCTCGAACACCCCTCCATTTCAGTTGTGACTTGTGACGTTCTTAGTTAGCCTGACCGATTGCTTGCGCTTGGCCCTCTTAGAAAATTTTCCAGTAGCTGGGGTCGGACGGATAGTCGTGGCCAGCTTCGGTGGCAGCAGTGAACGACAGCTCCAGCGAGAGGTCGCAGATGGCCCGGGCCTGCACCATGAAGGTCTGATGCTGGTCCAGTTCGGCGCTGTGGCAGGCGATGCCGGCGCGAGCTTTGAGGTGCTTGGTGTCGGTCGGTACCAGAGGCACTTCGCTGGCGTTTTCACCCTGGTTGAGCGTATGCCCAAGGGTTTCGGCCAGGCGCTTGTCGGCGTCGGCTTGAGCGTGGGCGCAGGCCTCTTCTGTGCGTGCGACCACCGAGTTGGCCAGAGCTTGTAGCGCCTGCAGCTTGCTCAGCACGTCGGCGGCGCTCAACGACTTGGCCTGGTCGACGATGGTGCGGGCGTTGGCGGCCACATCTTTCACGGCTTGCACCGTGAGGTAGATCTCGGGGGTGCGGCCCAGATCAATGCCGTCGAAGTGCTCGGTCCCGAGGTAGTAAATCGCCTGTGCCTGGGCATCCAGGGCAAGCAGCTGCGAACGCAAGACAGTCTTGCGAATTTGTTGCAGGTCAACTTTGTCTGTAAACATGGCAGGTTTCCTTTTGTCAGATTAGTCGGAGGGATGATCACGCACCTCGCGTGATCATCCTTAGGTATAGTTCGAGGAATTCAGCCGGGGCTCAGGCTCCGGCTGAGGTTCTGGCCTAGACCAGTTTGGGGATATGGCACTCGTTGCAGAGCGTGTGATCCACGGCGACGCCCTGTTCCAGGTGCTGTTTGGCTTGCGGCGCGCAGAGCAGACGCACTTCCTTGAGCTCGTTGATGGTTCCGCTCTTGGCCTTCTGGTCCACCAGGCAGCGCAAGACGGCGCCCGTTCCGCGCAGGTTGAGCACCGCTCCCGAACTGCGCTGAGGGAAGACGGGAATGAGGATGGAGCGGGCCTTGTATTCGCTGGCCAGGGCCATGGAATAGTTGAACAAGGCACACATGCGCCGGCGGCTGATGTCATCGGCCTTGCCGAGACCGACCACGACAATGTGCCGGGGGCGGCCGCCGGGCTCGATGGCCGGTACTTCGACGGCCAGGTGCTCACCGACAGTGCCCTGGAAGTCGTGAGCGGCCATGGCCTTGCTGATGGCACTGTTGTGACGGGCATCAAAAGCCATGGGGCCGGCTCCCAGGTCGCTGCCGAGCACCTTGGTGAGAATCACCAGGTCGGCGGTGTCGTATTCCACGCCGTGCTGGTGGCGCGGATTGATGCCGCCGATGACAGTGATGACCGGAGAGGGATGCTCAGCTTCATGATTGCTGTAGCCTGTACATCCGGTGCAGCCCTCACAGCGTTGGCTTGAGGGGCCGGGGCAGACAGGGGCAATTGCCAGAGATTTCTTACCAGTAGTCATAGTTTTCTCCTAAGAGTTTGGGTTATTCGCTCTTATTTCTGCGAGCGAGTTGAGGAAGGAAGGTTGACGATTGCTGTGCGCGGATGGCTACAGCTGCTACAG
>Ga0075444_10001107_pt1 | contig 16345 bp, 14 predicted proteins | sample CoawatmetaG01DNA_FD_76836 | JGI IMG/M metagenome (GOLD analysis project Ga0075444, IMG submission 76836) | Marine microbial communities from the West Antarctic Peninsula - Coastal water metaG017-DNA | ecosystem: Environmental > Aquatic > Marine > Coastal | place: Atlantic Ocean: West Antarctic... | reverse complement strand
TCAATTAAGCACATTGTTATCAATTAAGACTGGTGGTTGTTCTGAAGATTGTGGATATTGCCCACAATCGGCGAGATTTGATACAGAAGTTGAGAATGAGCCATTAATGAATATTGAAGACGTTTTAACTTCTGCAAAACTTGCTAAAGAGGCAGGAGCTAGCAGGTTTTGTATGGGTGCTGCTTGGAGGGGACCTAAGGAAAAAGATTTAAATTTAGTTAAAGAAATGATTTCTAAAGTTAAAAACCTAGGACTTGAAACATGCGCTACATTAGGAATGCTAAAAGAAGGGCAAGCCGAACAATTAAAAGAAGCTGGGTTAGATTACTATAACCACAATTTAGATACTTCCCCAGAGTTTTATGGAGACATAATATCAACTAGGACTTATCAAGATAGACTAGATACATTAGAACGCGTTAGAGATGCATCAATAAATGTTTGTTGTGGCGGTATTGTTGGGCTAGGAGAGTCAATAGATGACCGGATTAGCTTAATATCACAACTGGCAAATATGAAAAAGCCTCCAGAAAGTGTTCCAATTAATCTTCTAACGCAAGTTGAAGGGACGCCATTAAATGATATAGAGAAATTTGATCATTTTGATTTTATAAGAACAATTGCTGTTGCAAGAATTACCATGCCTAAAAGTTATGTTAGGTTATCTGCTGGAAGAGAAGTTATGGATGATGGTATTCAGGCTTTATCTTTTTTCTCAGGAGCGAATTCAATTTTTTATGGGGAGCAGTTATTAACAACTGGAAATCCAGATATTGAAAAAGACAAAAAATTATTTAACCGACTAAATCTTTCAGCCTTGTAATATGTTGCATCAGGACTTATCAGCAGACCTAAAAGATTTGGCAAGCAATGATTTATATAGAAATAGAAAATCAATTCAAGACCTGAAAGAAGGAAAGATTAAAATTAATGGTCAGTGGGTTCATAATTTCTCTAGCAACGATTATCTTGGTTTAACACAAAATAAAATTATAAAAAAATCTATTATCGATGGAATAAAGAAATATGGCAATGGATCTGGAGCATCACACCTAATATCAGGTCATTATGAGGTTCATGACCAACTTGAAAACTTAGCTGCAGAAAATTTAGGATTTGATAAAAGTATTTTATTTTCTTCAGGATTTTCTGCAAATTTAGGGGTTATCAATGCTCTATGTGATAGAAATGATGTAATTTTTTCTGACAGATTAAACCATGCTTCACTAAATGACGCTGCCTCATCAAGTAAAGCAAAATTTATTCGTTATAACCATCTAGACTTAGAACAATTAGAAAAAATACTTAAAAAAAGTGATGGAAGAAGAAAGCTGATTATTTCAGATGCAGTATTTAGCATGGATGGAGACCTGATAGATGTACCAGCATTAATAAGTTTATGTGAAAAATATGATGCTTATCTTTATATTGATGATGCACATGGATATGGTGTGTTAGGTATGAATGGTCAAGGTATATTGGAACATTATTATCCAAAGCTTTGCCTAGAACCAAAAAAAAAGAAAAGAATAATTTATATGTTTACATTAGGGAAGTCAGTAGGTATCTCTGGAGCAATAGTTGTATCAAATAAGGAGATTATTGAATATTTAATTCAAAAAGCTAAAACCTACATATATACAACTGCTTCATCTCCTGCAATTGCAAGAGGGGTTATTACTTCACTAAATATTATTAAAGAAGGTAAGAGCATAAGGAAAAAGCTCTTAAAATCAATAAATTTATTAAGAGATAAAATAGAAAATAAAGCATTACTAGGTCAATCAATTACACCAATTCAACCAATATTAATTAATAATACTAGGAAGACAATTAAGATATCAGAAGAACTGTTGAAAGAGGGTTTTTATGTTCCAGCAATAAGGCCACCAACGGTTCCAAAAGAAACTTCACGATTAAGAGTTTCAATATCGGCTTTAAATGGAACTAAAGAAATTCTGAGGTTAGCCAAATTAATTAATTTATACACAAAATCTTAATGCATATAAAAATTATAGGTAAGGGTAGACCAATAGTATTAATTCATGGTTGGGGTATGTCAGGAAAAATTTGGGAAGAAATTTCAAAGCTAATGAGTGATAAAAATAAATTATATATTATTGATCTACCAGGAATGGGTAAAAGTCAATTAATCAAACCATACAAAATTGACGATTTGATAAAAAAAATTCATGAATTGATTCCAGATAAGGTAACAATAATAGGATGGTCATTAGGTGGTCAAATTGCAATGAAGTACTATCTAAAGTACCCAAAAACTGTAAATTATTTAGTATGCATTTCATCAACACCATGCTTTATTAAAAAATTAGGGTGGGAGTATGGTGTCAGTATAAATTTCCTTTCTAAATTTAAAAAAGATTTATTAAGTAATTGGCAAAAAACGTTAAAGAAATTTTTTTTATTACAGATAAAAGAAGACAAAAAGAAAGATAGTATCTTAAAGAAACTTGAAAATAATTTTATTGATGAACAACGACCAAAAAAAGAAGGCCTGGATAAGGCTTTAAAAATATTAGAAGAAATAGATATGCGAAATGATTTAAAGAATATTAATGTCCCAACTTTGATAATTAGTGGAAAGCAAGACGTTATAACAAATTATAAGGCATCTATTTGGATGCAGTCAAAAATTAAAAAATCAGAAATATTTATTTTCGATTCAGCCGGACACATGCCGTTTATAAGCTATCAAAGAGAATGTTTTGAGTTGATTAAAAAATTTATAGGCTCAGGCTAGAAGGTGATTGATAAAGAGTATAAGCGTAAAGCATTCGATAGACATGCTAAAACGTACGATCAGTATTCATCACTTCAAGATGAAATATCAGATAATCTATTTAAAAAATTAGATTTAATAGAATTAAAACCAAATTTAATTTTAGATCTTGGGTGCGGTACAGGAAGAAATGGGAAAATTTTAATAGAGAAATACCAAAATATGAGACTGATAAATTATGATTTTTCGGTAAATATGTTGAAAGAAGCAAAAAAAAAACAACAGGATTATTTTAAGGAAATCTCAAGAAATAATAAATCTTATTTTGTATGTGGCGATATTGAAGAACTATCTTTTTCAGGAAACTCATTCGATATAATTTGGTCAACAAGCTCTTTGCAATGGTGCAATAATCTTTCAGAAACTTTTAGAAAAATACACGCAATATTAAAACCAGGAGGTTTATTTATATTCAGCACATTCGGACCAAAAACACTTTTTGAATTAAAGAGTATTACAAAAAAAATATCTAATTATCAGAAAACTAACGATTTTATGGATACCCTGAGTATTGAAGATATGCTTGTTAATGAACGGTTTATTAACCCAATTACTGATTCAGAAGAATTCTGTTTATCCTATAAAGATATTAATAAACTTTTTCTCGATTTGAAAAATATCGGAGCTACAAGCGGTTTCGAAAATAAAAAAATGGGTTTATCAGGAAAATCATTTTTGAAATTAATTTCTGATGGCTATAAGGAATACAGCTATGACGGTATTATTCCTGCTACTTATGAAGCAATTTATGGGTATGCTTGGAATGCAGCAGACAAATAATCTAATTAATTTAAATACCTTTATTTATGAGTAATTCTTTTTTTATAACTGGCACAGATACCCATATAGGTAAAACAGAAATTACTTGCGCACTAATTGAATTTTTTAAAAATAAAGGGCATGTTGTTTTAGGAATGAAGCCTGTTGCAGCAGGTACTGAAAATTTTAATAATCAAATAATAAATGGAGATGTATACAAATTTCTTTCGGTGAATAGTAAAAGTAAGCCAGTTGAAATTATTAACCCATATTCCTTTGAGCAAGCAATCGCACCTCATATCGCTTCTAACGCATCAAACAATGAAATACTTTTTTCTAAAATTCATGAGAATTTTTTATTATTAGAAAAAGAATGCGAATATTTATTTGTCGAAGGAGCTGGTGGCTATAAAGTCCCGTTAACCAACAATAAGGCAACCCCAGACCTAATTAGCCTGCTAAATATCCCAATTATTTTAGTTGTAGGAATACGATTGGGATGCATCAATCATACAATGCTTACTGTTGAGTCAATTAGTAATCATAACCATAATTTATTTGGATGGGTTGCCAACTGCATTGATCCGAATATGATTGAAGTCGATGAAAATATTAAATATCTAATAGATAATATCGAATCCCCGTTTATGGGAAAGATACCATTCCAAAAAAATATTAACTCAATTGGGATATCAGATCACTTATTATGGCCCAGTAACTTATAAAGACCATTATGAGTAATATAGTCTTGAATTGCTTCAGGTAAAAATTCCTTGATATCTAAATTTTTCATTGCTCTATCTCTAATCTCACTAGATGATTCATAAAGCACAGGTATTGAAAGAGGATAAATTTTCCCATGACTAATTCTTTTAAGCTCATCAATATCACTACTAATATTATCCTTATAAAATTTTTGTACCTCTGTTGGCATTGTATTTACTTTTGATTGTCCACCACCTCTTTCAACTAATACTAAATGACAGAAGCTTAGTATCTCCTTCCAATTATTCCATGAATTTATAGTTGAAAAAGCATCAGAGCCAATAATAAAAATTAAAGTAGATTCACTATTTTTTTTAAAATATTTAAGAGTGTTGATTGTGTAGGATATTTTTTTGTAGTTTAAATATTCGTTAATTTCAAAGTCTGAAACTTCAAAAAAACTCTCCTTACAAGCTATATTTAACATCTCAAGTCTGTGATGATGAGCACTAAAAATTTTATTATTAGGTGAGTAACCAGTAGGTATAAAAATAATTTTATTTAAACCAATTTTTTTCATACAGTTCTGAGCTATTGATATGTGAGCCTTATGAATCGGATCAAAAGCTCCTCCATACAAACCAATTAGTTTATTATCTATCATTGTTATTTTCTGATTTGACCCGTTCCTAATACAATATATTTTAGTGATGTTAGCCCATTAAGGCCCACTGGACCTCTTGCATGAAATTTATCTGTAGAGATACCAATTTCAGCTCCCAAACCATATTCAAAACCATCAGCAAAGCGAGTCGATGCATTAATCATGACACTTGAAGAATCAATCTCCCTGATAAACTTTTTGCCATTATCATGATTTTTGGTGATGATTGATTCTGTATGTTTTGAAGAATACTTATTGATATGTTTAATAGCCGCATCAATTGAGTTGACAATCTTAATTGAAATAATTGGGCCTAAATATTCCTCATAAAAATCTTTTTCCGTAGCTACTTTAGCATCAGAAATAATTTTTTTTGTTTCAGGACATCCGCGCATTTCTATTTGCTTACTATTAAATATTTTTTTTATTTTTGGTAAAAAATCTTTTGCAATTTTGGATGAAATGACTAGCGACTCTAATGTGTTACACGTCCCAAGCCTCTGCGTTTTAGAGTTATCTACAACATTAATTGCTATATCAATATCAGCAAATTCATCAATAAATATATGGCAATTTCCATCGAGATGCTTAATTACTGGAATTTTTGCTTCATCGGTAATTTTTTTTATCAAGCTCTTGCCACCGCGTGGAATTATGACATCTACTAATTTATTCATTGTTATAAGTTCACTTACTGCTTCTCGATCAGTGATTTTAACGATCTGCACAGAGTTAATATGAAATCCAACATCATTTAGTGACTGAGTTATTAATCCACCCAAGTATGTATTAGAGGTAATTGCTTCAGAACCACCTCTCAAGATGATCGCATTACCAGACTTTATTGATAATCCAGCGGCATCTACCGTTACGTTTGGCCTTGACTCATATATCATCCCTATAACCCCAAGGGAGACTCTCATTTGACTTACTTTGATACCCGATTGCATAGTTCTTTCGTTACTAATTTGACCAATTGGGTCATCTAATTTCTCTATCTGAAATAAACCATTGGCCATATCAAGTATATTTTTTTTAGTTAGAGTTAGACGGTCAATAAATGCATCATCTTGTTTATCTTTTTTAGCTTGAATAAGATCTTTCTTATTGGAAGCAATAATACCGTCTTCATTATCAAGAATTCTATTAGCTAAATTATTTAGAAATTTATTTTTTTGTATAGTTGTTGCAGATGCTGTACCAACACTAGCTTTTTTTGCTTCGTACCCAATGTTAAGCATGTATTTTTTTATATCCATTAGAATATATTACGCTGTTTTATTATTAAATAGGCGGGAGATTCCAAATACAAATCTATTTATTTCTAACCAAGGATCACCTATACGCATACCTTTGCAAATAAGGTCAATTTCTTTAATCTTATTCAAACTTGCTTCTACTTGTTTTGACGAAAGTCTATTTAGGGAATTTCTAACTAGTTCCTGTGTTGTTCCAAATATACGTAATTCTATTAATTTTGAATTAGTAACAGATCTATCTGTAGAAAACTTTAGTTTAGAAATTGCAGTAAAAACCCATGAAAACATACCATTTAAAATTAAAGGCTCTATACCTTCTTCTTCAAAATAAGATAATGCTTCAGCTGTTTTTTTAATTTGGCCTGACATGCAGTAATCTAGAAGCATAAAGCTATCAAACTTAGAGCCATTTGATATATGTGATATTAATTTTTTTACATCTATATCAGTTTTTATACCCAATAAAGATAATTTAATAATTTCATTTTCTGCGGCTAGTAAATTACCTAATGACAAATTTGATAGCAGAGATAAAGATTCCTTATCTAGGCTTAAATTATAAAAATTTGCCCGAGCATTTATTGCCTCCTGGATTTCCTGTGTACTTGGCTCTTTTGCTTCTAATTGAATTGACGATTCTTTTATTTTGGTAAACCAAGCAGATTTTATTAGTTCTTTGGTGAAACTTTCAAAATGTATACTAAATAAATCATCATTATTTTCTGAAATCACTTTAACAAGAAATTTTTTTGTTTCCTCTAAAATTCTTCCAGAAGCGATAGAGATATTAAAGTTTGTTTGGTTTGAGAACAAAGAAGTGTTCTCAAATAATGGCCTTATCTGATCTAATTTATTGGAGGAGTCAAACCTAATTGATTTATATTCAATATTATTTAAATCAGAATAAGTTTTGATGTCTGTTTTAATATGATTAGAAACTACAGGTTCATTGCCTAAGATAATTACACAATTTTTATTTAAACCTTGAATTTTTTTTATTATATCTATTGGAGCAAAAATAGCTTCCATTTATTTATTTTGAACCGACATCTGAGTAATTATTGTTCTAATAAGCTGTTTTTGCATTCCTACAATAAGACGCGTCTCTTCTTCCGTTTTTGCTATTATATTTTTATCATCATAAGTGAAGTCTCTGTTCGCTTCAAGGTTGATTAAATTACTCCATTCGCCAGCTTGCGATTTAAATCTAAATGAAATTTTGTAATTAATTTGATATTCTCTTATCTTACCAGCCGAACTTAATGAAAGAATTTTTTTTGTAAAGGTATCATTAGTAATCTCGAGACTCTTTTCCGAGCTTTCTTTTTGTACCTTAACACCAGACTGTTTTAATCTCTTTCCCAATATTTTTACAAAGCTTGTTGATCCACCAATTATTGATATTGATTCAAAAGCTACTCCCTCCGTACCTCGAAGTTGGTAGCCACAGGAACTAATATTTAACAATAGAAGCAGCGGTAATATTAAACTATAGTATTTTTTCATATTTTTTTTAATTAACTAACAACAATATTAATAAGTTTATCTTTGACATAGATGATTTTTTTTATTTCACTCTTATTGCTTATAAATTTTTTCACAGTTTCTATTTTTAATGCCTTTTCTTTAATATCACTTTCTCTAAGCTCAATTGATATTATCATATTTCCCCTTAGCTTTCCGTTGACCTGAATAACTATTTTTTTTTCTTCTTGAACAAGGGCATTTTTATCTACTTTTGGCCATTCTATTTGATCTATATCAGAGTTTTCCCTTATATGCGCCCAAAGCTCTGCTGAAATATGAGGTACAAATGGATTGAGCATCAATAGAATACTTTCTAATACTTCTTGTTTTAATGCACAAGGCAAACTTTTTTCTTTATCAGAATCATTAAGAAAATTTAAAAGCTCCATTACTGATGAGATAACTGTATTAAAACTATTTCTTCGCTCAAGGTCATCTGTTACCTTCTGAATAGTTGTATGTAATTTATATTTTACTTCTTTTATATTTTTTTCTGTATCGCTTATATCATTTTCTTTTTTAGTATTTTTTATTTCAATATGACTATGGACAATACTCCATAAACGTTTTAAAAACCTATGTGCACCATCAATCCCTTGATCAGACCATTCCAAACTTTGCTCTGCAGGTGCTGCAAACATTATAAATAGTCTTGCTGTATCAGCACCATATTTCTCAATAAGCTCTTGTGGGTCAACTGTATTTCCTTGAGATTTTGACATCTTAGTACCATCTTTTAAAACCATTCCTTGGGTTAATAATTTTTTAAATGGCTCTTTTGATTCTACTAAGCCAAGATCATTCAGAACCCTATTAAAAAACCTGGCATATAAGAGATGTAGAATTGCATGCTCAACCCCACCTATGTAGTAATCAACAGGAAGCCAATAATTTACTCTATCATCAAGCATTTTATTTTTTTGATCAAAAGATGTGTATCTCGCAAAGTACCATGAAGATTCAAAAAAAGTATCTAGTGTGTCAGTTTCTCTTTTTGCATTCTCACCACATTTTGGACAAGTACATGAATAAAATTCAGGCATTTTACTTAGAGGTGACCCAACAACAGAATCATCCATCGTAACGTCTTCAGGGAGTGCAACGGGTAGGTCGCCTTCATTAACTGGAATATCACCACACTCTTCACAATGAATCATCGGAATAGGGCAACCCCAATATCTTTGTCTAGATATTCCCCAATCTCGAAGACGGAAATTGATTTTCTTTTTCCCCTTATTTAAAGATTCTAATTTTTTTAAAATAGCATCTGTTGCTTCTTCACTCGACAGCTCATTAAACTCATTGGAGTTCATTAAATCACCAGTTCCACTATAAGCTTTAGACCCATCATAATCATTTGATTTAATTACTTGTTTAATTGGTAGTTTATATTTTTTCGAGAATTCAAAATCTCTATCATCATGTGCAGGCACAGCCATTACTGCACCTTCCCCGTAATTTATTAAGACGTAATTCGCAATCCATACAGGTATTTTTTTATTAGTTAATGGGTGAGTTACATAAATTCCTGAAAATATACCTTTTTTTTCTGCGGTAGCAATTTCAGCTTCCGAAACCCCTATCTTTTTACATTCTTTTAAAAATTTTTTAATCTCTAAGCTATTTTCAGCTAATTCGATGCTTAAATCATGTTCTGGTGCAATGGCAAGATAAGTTGCACCCATTAAAGTGTCAGGCCTGGTTGTGTAAACCTTAATTTTTACAAAAGAGTCATTAGAAGATACATCAAATTCAATCTCACAGCCTGTACTCCTACCTATCCAATTCCTTTGCATTATCTTTACTTTCTCAGGCCATTCATTTAAGTTATCGAGGCCTTCGAGGAGCTCGTCAGCATAATCAGTAATTTTCATAAAATATTGTGGAATTTCTTTTCTTTCAACTTCTACGCCTGAACGCCAACCTTTTCCGTCCACAACTTGTTCATTAGCAAGCACAGTTTGATCAACAGGATCCCAATTAACCATGGAGGTTTTTTTGTAAATCAAGCCTTTCTCATATAATTTAATAAAAAGCCATTGTTCCCATTTGTAATAATCCACATTGCAAGTTGAAATTTCTTTACCCCAATCAATTGAAAGGCCTAACTGTTTGAGCTGTGACCGCATATGATTGATGTTTTCATTTGTCCATTTTGCAGGCGCTGTATTATTTTTTATAGCTGCATTTTCTGCAGGCAACCCAAAAGCATCCCAACCCATTGGTTGTAGAACATTAAATCCATTCATTCTTTTATACCGAGATATAACATCACCAATTGTATAATTTCTTACATGCCCCATATGCAATTTTCCACTAGGATAAGGGAACATTGACAATGCATAAAATTTTGGAAGTTTGCTATTTTCAGAAGCTGAGAAAGCCTTAGAAGCTTTCCATTTGGCTTGAATATTAGATTCTATTTTTTTAAATTGGTATTCAGTAGTCATTATTTTGATAGTTTCTCATTTAGTTCGTTGTTAATTTTATTTGGTGATTTTGTTCCTTCAACATTAATAAATATAGGAGAGTTTTCTATATTTTCAGTTGACCAGCTAGAATAGAAGGAAACTAGTGGCTCTGTTTGTTGATGGTAAGTGTCTAATCTTTTTAATATCGTTTCTTTAATATCATCATCTCTAATAATTAGAGGTTCCCCAGTAACATCATCTTTCCCCTTTTCCTTTGGTGGGTTGTGTTTAATATGATAAATTCTCCCAGACTTAAGATGAATTCTTCTTCCGCTCAATCTTTCAATTATGTCTTCATCAGGAACTTGAATTTCAATAACGTAATCAATATCGATACCAATGTCCTTCATTGCTTGAGCCTGAGGAATGCTTCTTGGAAAGCCATCTAATAAAAAGCCATTTTTACAATCATCATCATTGATTCTTAATTTAACAAGGTTAATTATAAGGTCATCAGGCACTAAAAGCCCTCGGTCCATAAAGTCTTTTGCTGAAACACCAAGTTCTGTTTTATTTGTTACAGCAGATCTCAACATGTCACCAGTAGATATTTGAGGAATATTAAATTTTGTTTTAAGAAAATTTGCCTGAGTACCTTTTCCTGCTCCGGGCGCACCTAATAAAATTATTTTCATATACTTTATTCCGACAAATTAAAAATTATAACAGCAATCAAAAAGATAATTTTCTTCGAGTTAAATAGTTCTCCATACTAATAAATTTATTTACTGAAAGGGTCTCTGCTCTTATTGACGGGTCTATAGATAAATTTAAGAAATCAGTCTCATCAAGAATTCCTTTGAAGTTATTTTTTAAGGTTTTTCTTTTTTGTTGAAAGGCCAGCTTAATTACCCTTTCATAATTATCATCATTTAACGCATTTAATTCTTGAGGATTTCTACGAGTAAACCTAACAAAAGAAGAGGTAATTTTCGGTTTTGGATTAAAGGCATCAGCAGGGATATCAAATAGCAATTCTATATCGTAAAAATATTGTAACATTGACGAGAGACGACCATACATTTTGGTTGATGGTATAGCGGAAACTCTTTCAGCAACTTCTTTTTGGAGCATAAAGAAGAGGCCTGCATTATTTTTTTTACTCTTCGCAATCTTTAAGAGAATTGGAGTTGATATATAGTATGGCAGATTACCAACAATAAAATCAAATTCTGAAAGTTGTTGCTCATCAAAATCTAGAATATCTTCTTGATATATTGTTATCTTAGAAGGGGGTATATTTTTTTTTAAAAATTCGATCATATCTGTATCAATTTCAACTACGTCAATATGATTTAATTTATTTAATAATGGTATTGTCAGTGCAGCAAGACCAGGACCAATCTCCAGGATAGATTGGTTGTGATTGGGATTTATTGAATCTACTATTTGTTTAATAATTTGTTGATTAATTAGAAAATTCTGACCAAATTTTTTTTTGGCACGGATCATTTTTTTTTATTTTTGGCTAGCTGAATTGCTAAAGAAATAGACTCAAAAAAACTATTTTCATTAATTTTTTTTGAACCAACTAGGTCCAGCGCAGTTCCATGATCTACTGACGTTCTAATAATTGGAAGTCCTAAAGTTGTGTTAACTCCATGATTAAAAGAAAGAGCTTTGAAAGGAGCTAAACCTTGGTCATGGTACATAGCAAGAAAACTATCAGTATTTTTAATATATTTCTCAGTGAATGCTGTATCGGCAGGAAGGGGCCCTGTTAAATTTAGACCTTCATCGATAAGTTTTTTTATTACTGGTATTATTATCCGCTTTTCTTCAGTTCCAAATTCGCCATCTTCACCAGCATGTGGATTTAGACCTGTAATAGTTATCTTTGGTTTTTTTATCATAAAATTATTTATTAAGTCATTATTTAACGTTTTAATTGTTTGTTCTAATTTTCTTTTGGTAATTGATTTGGGTACATCAATTAGGGCAATATGTGTTGTAACTAATGCAACTCTCAATTTGCTATTGCTAACAAGTAACATTACTTCTTTATTTTTAGTTCCACACAATCTTGAGATGTATTCTGTATGACCTGTAAATTTTTTTTTCGAAGCAGAAAGTATTTTCTTATTTAATGGAAGAGTTACAAGGGCATCATACGCCCCCTTCATGCACTCATTAACAGCAAAATCAATTGTAGCTAATTGTGTAAATGAATTAGATTTTTCTAGCTTCCCCGGAGTTACTGTTTTTTTAAATGGAACATCGATTATTTGTAACTCCCCATTACCTTTATGTAGGCCAGGTGTCATTGATATTTTAATTTTCTTATTTTGAAGTCTAGCCCTTTCTATAAGTGCATTACGATTGGCTAATATACTAATTTCAGCATTAAAATTTTTATAAGCTAGCTTTAGACATAAATCTAAACCAATACCAGCTGGCTCTCCTGAAGCAATTAAAATTTTGACAATATTTTTCTTCAATCTTGAATCAATCTTATATCAATAAATGATTGGTCTCTTAACTGCTTTATCCAATCTTGAAAAATCAGTTCAGTTTTTTGATTAATTAACTGCACTTTAGCTGAGTACTTAATAGATTCATCAGTTAAATCATTTTCCCGTCTATCAGTTACCTGGATTAAATGCCACCCTAAAGGGGTATTAATTGGCTTACTAATTTCATCAATATTTAAAGCATCATAAGTACTTTCAAAAATTGGGAGGGTCGTTCCAGGACTTACCCAATCAAGATTGCCGCCATCAGCTGCGGAACCATCTTCCGAATATTTTTTTGCAATATCTTCGAAGCTTTGACTTCCGTCAATAATTAAATTTCTAAATCTATTTAATCGTTTTAGTATTTCTTCTTCTGGAGTAATTTCATTTTGCTTTATTATTATGTGCCTTAATTTAGTTTGTTTAATTAATACTTTCTTCTTTTTAATACCTTTTTTATCTTTTATTTTTAATATATGAAATCCATTTGGAGATTTAAATGGTTTAGTTATTTCTCCAACATTAATTTTAGCTATTTGGACATTAAATAATTGAGGCAAATCCTGCTCTTTCTTCCAGCCAATATTTCCTCCAGATTTAGCTGTCGAATCATTTGAATATTGTTTAGCCACTTCTTCAAAACTTTTTCCTGATAAAAGTATTTTATATACCTCCATACTTTTTTGGTAATTAGCGTCTATTTCATCTGTTAATGCACCATTAGAATTTTGAATTAATATATGAGATAAATTAAAAACATCTGGATTGAGTACTGCATTTTTGCGTAATTGAGAATCTACTTCAAAATCTGAAATATTAATTTTACTACTAATCTCTTTACTTTTTATTTGCTTTAGGAGTAATTCGTATCTGATATTATCAATAAATCTACTAAATTCTAGCCCGTCATTTTCAATTACTTTTTTTAATCCTTCAACAGTTGTATCATTTTTTTTTGCAATTTTTTGTAGAAATGCATCTATCTTTTTTTCATCTATAGTATATCCAGATAGAGCTCCATATTGCTCAATTAAGCTTTTATGAATTAACTTATCTAAGACTTCAGCTTTGACTAAATCTTTATATTGATCTTGAGATGCATTTTCTTTTTTTGAAAAAGTTAATGCTGTTTTTATTGACTCTCGAAGCTCTACTTCAGTTATAACTTCTTTTTCCACTATTGCAACAACTCTATCAAGCTCTCGATATAACTCATCTGATAATGAATTTTGGCTTACTTGAAATATTGAAATAAAATAAAATAAAGTTAAACAAATATTTTTATTCATTAATTTAGATTTTCTTTCCTATATTGGTCTGGTATATTTGATGCGAATGATGCCCCTGGTACGTTTCTATTTAATACATCAAATAAATTACTGTCATTGCTTGCGCCCAAAGATCCTAGCCCTCCAAGATCAATTTGCATAAACAAAGTATAGTTTGGCTTTTCTGCCGTGGCTAATGCTAGCCTGTTAAGAACTAGCCTTGAAGCCCAGCATCCTCCGTCATATTCTAAACCACCTAACGACTCAACCACTCTGGATTGTTTAATATCATAGTTGTATCGACCGATTGTATAGAAACCGTTACCTATAGGCCACTGGCCTGCTAAATTAATTTGCTTAATGTCATTATTGCTATCATTAGGATTTTTAATCAATCTATAGCTTGCATCGATTAATTTTCCTGGTTGAGGGGTGTAACTTGTTTTAAATGTCGCACGATTGGTTGAACTTTCATCAGGGTTATATTGAATCGAGCTACTCACTTTTAATGCTTTATTTAGATAAGCTTGCGCGGTTAAGAATAGATCTGATGAATCACTTCGAATTACTGAGTTTACATATTGAGCCTCTTTTAATACTTTTCTGTCTGACATATAGTATCTTTGAGCTAAGGTAGCATTTAATCTTTCATACCCTTTGCCATCTATAAATCTGGTTGTAGCGGCAATAGTAAATTGATTAGAGTCCATAACCCTATCACCACCTACAAACTGGTTTTCAATAAACAAACTTTCTAAATTTAAGTCTGTTAAAGCAGTGTCAAACATAGGTAAAACTTCTTGATTTTTGTACGGAGTATAAGAATAAAATATTCTTGGCTCAAGTGTTTGAGTAAAGCTTTTCCCACCAAAGTCTATTTTCTTGTCAAGATACATGCCACCATCAACTGAGAGAGTCGGAATTGCCATAGACTTAGAATTTGTTGATCCGCCTTCAAGCTCATATTGTCTTAGATTCATCATAAGCTTAGGCTTGACGTAACCATAACTTTTCTCAAATGGCACAGATATACTTGGGTTTATTACAAATCTTGTCCCTGTAGTATTTTTCTCGGTCGATGAAACTACGAAGTTATGATTCCTTTCGAATTGAGTTAATGACATGCTAAGCTCGGTTTCAAAACTCGAAAACCCATTAACATTTTCATATTCATCTGAATGATTAACGCTTAAGCTTGGAAGTCTTTCATAAGGTGAGCTGGTAGTCGTTAGATTTTGATATCTTTGTGCAATAAAATTAACATCTAACTTATCTGATGAATAGTTAAGGTATGCCTCTTGTGGAAGATTTACTTTACTAGTTGACGATATTAATGATGACATATCCGAAAAATAATTATCATCAGAGACTTTTTCTATTCTAAAGCCACCACTAATATTCTCAGTTAAATTTTGCTTATGATGGATTTTTGCATAATATCGATTTTCTTTATCAGTAGCATCATCTTTATTCATAAATTCAAGATTATTTGTTCCCGAATAAGTTTTGTTTAGATACCTATATTCTCCTTGTATCTGTAAGCCTCTTTTGCCAAAATATCTTGGAGTAATAGTAGCGTCACTAGTTGGGGACAGATTAAAATAATATGGTATTGATGATTCAAAACCGCTTCTAGACGTTGTTCCGACAGAGGGTGTTAAAAAACCTGATTTTCTATCATCGTTAAAAGAAAAATTTAATAAAGGAGAATATAGAATAGGAACACCTTTAAGTTCGAGCTTGGCATTCTTAGCAGTTATTGTTTTTGAACTGTCATTAATTTCAATTTCTGATGCCTTAATAAACCAATCATCTTGACCGGCTGCACACGTTGTAATTGAGGCATTTTGCAAGCGTTTTTTATCTTCACCTTCAAGAAATAAGACCTTAGCCTTCCCCCGTACCTTATTGTTGAAAATATTACTTGAACCTTCTAAAGAAGATGAGAATGATGCGTTAGGAATAACACCAATATTATCTTTAACAGATAATTCTAATGAAGAGCCTGTCAATTTAACCCCACCTCCCTCGATTCTAACATTACCAATTGCATAGAGCTCATCAGACACTTGGTCGTATTCGATAAGGTCGGCATTAATTGTTCTACCATTTTTTTTTAAAACTGCATTTCCTGAAGCTTTTAGTTTGCGATCTAAAGTATTTTCAAGAGAATCTCCTTCCATTATAAGGGTGTCGTCGCTAAATTGGTCTTCCCCATAGGAAAACGAACTATTTAAAAATAGCATTAAAACAATCATAAAAGAATTTTTCTTTATAAATGTAATCAATGTATTAATCTAAACCTGATATAGTCATTTTAAGCATATTTTTTTTATTATCTAATTTTCATACAAAACTAATATAAATCAGTGAGTTATGGATTATAACTCAAGTAATTTTAAAAAACCGATTATTTATAACTGAATGAGGACGTTGTGG
>Ga0075444_10001106_pt1 | contig 16360 bp, 13 predicted proteins | sample CoawatmetaG01DNA_FD_76836 | JGI IMG/M metagenome (GOLD analysis project Ga0075444, IMG submission 76836) | Marine microbial communities from the West Antarctic Peninsula - Coastal water metaG017-DNA | ecosystem: Environmental > Aquatic > Marine > Coastal | place: Atlantic Ocean: West Antarctic... | reverse complement strand
TGCTTGATGAGGGCTCTCTAACAGCTCAAGCTAAGCTGTCGCTCAAGTTGTCACTAAGTTCAAGTATTCATCTAGAGGATTTAGTGCAAGAGCTTATGGCCAATGGTTTGCTCTTGCATTGGGACTACAGCGAAAATCTATCAAAGCAAGATTTGACTCTCTCAGAACCAGTACCACCAGCGTTATTGCAAAAATTAGCTAGTGACATGATTCCTAATTTAGAAGAGCTAGTGGAGAGTAAAATTGAGTGGGCCGAAGATTTGCGTGGCTTTGTGCAGCTGATTATTTTGCTTATCATCAACGACTTGATGAAAGACAAGGAAGAAATGCATGAAGTTTGAAGGCATTCTCCTTGATCTCGATAATACAGTCTATGACTATAAACGGGCTCACGAACCGGCTATTGCAGCTGCTTTGCAGTGGCTTGCTGCTGAGCTTGAGCAGGGGCTTGAGGCCATAGAGGCTCAGTATGTTGCTTGCCGCAGTAGGGTCAATAAGAGTCTGCACGGATTGGCTTCTTCTCACAGTAGATTGCTTTATTTTCAAGGTATAGCTGAGGCCTTTGGCCGCTTCCCTCATTTGTTAGCAGGAGCTGCTGAAGATCTCTATTGGCGAACATTTTTTGACAATATGCAGCTGCGCCCAGGCTGTCTTGCTTTTCTTCAGTCGGTAGGTTTGCCCATCGCTATAGTCACTGATTTAACAGCAAGGATTCAGTTTGACAAAATTGCGCACTTGGAAATTGCCAACTATTTGCAGGCTATTGTTACCAGCGAAGAGAGCGGCCATGAAAAACCACATCCGCGCATATTTGAATTGGCTGCGCAGAAGCTCGACTTGCCCTTGACCGCTCTTTGTATGATTGGTGATAGCTTTGAGCGTGATATAGAAGGTGCCCGCAAACTTGGTCTTGACTGCTATTGGCTCAATACTGAAGCTGGAATTATTCAGCCCATTGCCGACATGGGCAGTGTTACTATTTTTGATGATTTTCTTCAGTTGCTTGAGTTGGTGAAAAAATGAACGCCATAGAAACTGAACTAGCAGATCTCATAGAAATATCGCGTTTTGCTGGAGAGCGTTTCGATCTGGTGCAAGCCGGTGGCGGTAACACATCAGTCAAGCTCGACGATGGTCGCATTTTTGTTAAAGCTTCTGGTATGGCACTGAGCGAAGTTGGCTCTGAGGCTGATTTTTGCTTGCTGCAATGGCCTGCTTTACTACAGTTCTTGTCTGCTTGTGATGCTAATCTTTCAGTTGCAGCGCTTGAGGCCCAGGCCAAAGTCGCTGTGGCTGCTGCTCTTACGCCAGTTGCTTCTAGCAATAGACGGCCATCGATTGAAGCGCTGCTGCATTGCTTACTAGGAAAATATACTCTTCACACCCATCCAATAGCCGTGGCTGCCCTGGTTTGTCGCAAGAATTGGCAGAAGATAGTGACAGATATTTTTGCTAGTGAGTTTCCGCAGTATCAAGATTCACTTTTTCTTGTTTCCTATAAAACTCCCGGACCAGCCTTGGCTGTGGCTCTTCAGCAGCAGCTCAGAGAGAAGGATTGGCAGCCTGCTGCTGCTGACAAGGCCAGTCTAGCCATCGTATTTCTAGAAAACCATGGCCTGATTGTGGCTGGTGCCAATAAGCAAGTGGTGATGCAGATTACCAATGAAGTGGTAGACAAACTGGCCAGCGAGCTGGCTTTCAACCTCTATCGCTATAAGCTAGTTAATTTCGCCTCTGCTCTCGTTAATCAAGTTTGTGGCACTAAGTGGCTTGCCTATTTAAGTGATGACCATATTCTCCAAGATGCCCTGAAGCGCAATTCCGCCTATTTGCTGGCCCCATGTGCCACGCCCGATCAACTGGTTTACTGTGGTGCTAGTGGATTGGCTCTGGCTGACTTTGATAGTGCCTCAGCGGTGCAATCTGTGGCTGATTATTTGCAGAAGTTTGGCCATCCACCTAAGGTGATCATTTCGGGCGAGCATATTTTGCTTCTCGGGCAAAGTTTGCGCAAGTGTCGAGAGAGTGAGGAAGTCTTGCGCTCCCACGTCATGCTACAACTGGGTGGAGAGCTTGAAGACATGACCTATTTGGCCCAGGACGAAGTCGATTATTTGAGCAATTGGGAAGCTGAGAAATACAGGCAGAGCCTATGACCCATGTTGTAATTCCTATGTCTGGCCTTGGTGAGCGCTTTATAAAAGCTGGCTACAAGCTGCCGAAACCATTAATCGAAGTAGACGGCAAGCCCATGATTGAGCATGTAGTCTCAATGTTTTCTCCTGCCGATAAGTTTACTTTTGTCTGCAACCTCGAGCATATGAATCAGACAAATTTAGCAGAGGTACTCAATCGTATTGCTCCGCAGGCTGAAATAATTACCATTAATACCCATCGCAAAGGGCCTGTTTATGCTGTTGGGCAGTGTTTAGATCGAATAGATTCGAGCGAAGAGACAATCGTCAACTATTGTGATTTCTATTCCTATTGGCACTACTCTGACTTCTTAGCTAAAACGCGCAGTCGAAAAGCTGCCGGCTCAGTTCCGGCTTACCGCAACTTTCATCCGCATATGCTTGGCACTGATAACTATGCCTTTATCAAAGAGAAGAACCTTTGGTTAGAAGCGATTCAAGAGAAGAAGCCATTTACAGATAATCGCATGGCTGAGTTTGCCTCAAACGGTACGTATTATTTTGCCCGTGGAGAGTACGTCAAGCACTACTTCCAGGAGTTGATGAAACAAGATATTCAGGTCAATGGTGAATACTATGTCAGCATGATTTACAACCTCATGGTGGCTGATGGTCTTCGTGTCTCAGTCTACGAAGTTGACTACATGCTGCAATGGGGAACTCCTCGTGATCTGGAGGAGTATCAACACTGGTCTGACTATTTCACAAGACTGGCCCATGAAGGCTCAGAAGACGAGCCACGCACAGGGCGAAAAAATCGCCCGGCCACAGCCAAAGATTCTCTTCTAGTTAACACCTGTCTTATTCCAATGGCGGGCAAAGGCTCTCGCTTTGCCGATGTGGGCTACTTAACACCCAAGCCGCTTATACCAGTTTCGAACAAGCCCATGGTGGTGCTTGCCTGCGATAATTTGCCGCCCGCCTCTCGTTATGTCTTCGTAGCACAGAAAGAGCACCTTGATAATTCTCAATTGAAAGGGATACTGACTGAGCAGTTTCCTAATGTTAGTGTGGTAGCTATCGATGGTATCACCGCCGGTCAGGCTTCTTCTTGTAAGCTCGGTATTGATGGTGCTGAGCCGGCCATTGACCCTGAGTCCAGTTTGTTGATTGGTGCCTGCGATAACGGTATTGTTTACGACCACAGTAAGTGGCAAGCCTTGATGGCAGATCAGTCTATCGATATGGCTGCTTTTAGTTTCCGCAATCATCCATCTAGTGAACGAAACCCTCAAATGTTCGGTTGGCTTAAAGTTGCGCCTGAAGATGAGAGTGCCCCAGTTGAATTTCCTGTTATCACTGGTGTTTCGGTGAAGAAGGCAATATCAGATAATCCGCGCGCTGATCATGCCATTGTTGGTGCCTTTTTCTTTCGCAAGGCAAAATATTTTGATCAAGCAATGAAGGTGATGCTTGAACAAGATATTCGTGTCAACGGCGAGTTTTATGTCGATAGTATGGTTGGTGTTTTAGCTGATTCTGGCCTTAAATGCGTGGTCTTTGAAGTAATCGACTACATCTCTTTTGGCATACCCAATGATCTTAAGACCTTTGCTTACTGGCAGTCGTTTTTCCGTAAGTGCTCATGGCATGACTATAAAAAAGAGGTCAGCAAGATTCAGGCATGACAAATCCAAAGAATCAGACATTTACTGTGGTAATGCCATGTTATAACGAGTCGAAAAATATTCCGCTGATTCTCAGTCGTTTTGAGAAAATCACTGCCAATGATAATTCGCAAGTTGAGCTACTTTTAGTTGATAACGGCTCTACTGACGATAGCCCAGCTACTTTAGCCAGTCAGCTGCCACAGTTTTCTTTTGCCCGGTCACTAAGAGTGCCTGTTAATCAAGGTTATGGCTTTGGCATACTGGAAGGTTTGCGTGCTTGCCAGAGTGATTATATCGGTTGGACTCACGCCGATATGCAGACCGATCCCAGTGATATTGTCAAAGCCATTGATCTAATTAAGCAAGCCAACTACCCTGAAGATATTTACGTTAAGGGTTTGCGCCGTGGCAGGCCGCTATCTGACTCGTTTTTTACCGGCGGCATGAGTCTATTCGAGACTTGTTTCATGGGCACCAACCTCTGGGATATCAATGCTCAGCCTAATATTTTTCATCGTTCTTTCTTTCAGTCGTGGACTCAGCCGCCCAATGACTTTGCTTTAGATTTGTATGCCTATTACATGGCCAGGCAAAAAAATCTCAATATCGTCCGCTTTGACGTGGTCTTTCCTCCCCGCATTCACGGCGAGTCTAAGTGGAACACAGGCTTTAAGTCGAAAGTTAAGTTCATCAAGCGCACCATCGATTTTAGTATCAAACTGAAGCACTCGCTTAGTCACTCAGCAAAGGAAATTTAAATGCATTTTATTGCCCATCGCATTAATCAACTCGAAGCATTGCGCCAGGTTCCAGCTCAGTTTGGTTGCGAGATCGATTTGCGTGACCGTGGTGAACGATTGATTTTGCAGCATGACCCCTTTAAAGATGGTGAGGATGCTGAGCCTTTCTTCGCTGAGTACAATAATCATGGCACTCTGATTTTGAATGTTAAAAGTGAGCGCATTGAAGATACGATTTTGCCTTTGATGCAGAAGTATAAGATCGAGAATTATTTCTTTCTTGATTCATCCCTGCCGATGATTGTCAATCTTACTAAGCGCGGCGAGAAGCGCATTGCTCTGCGTTATTCTGAGTTTGAGACCATTGAAACTGTTCTCAACTTTTCGGGCTTAGTTGAATGGGTTTGGATTGATTGCTTCACTCGTTTGTCGCTTGATAAAAAAGACTATAAACGCCTGAAGGAAGCTAACTTCAAGCTCTGCCTGGTTTCGCCCGAGCTCCAAGGTCGGCCTGAGGATATTGCGCCATACAAAAAACAGATGGCTGACGATGACATTGTTATGGATGCCATCTGTACCAAGCAATACAATATAGACCTTTGGAGTGCTTAGCATGGCCTTGCCAGGCGAAGAAGTAAATGAGCTTGAACAGCAAGAGCTACACGATTACAAAAATGTAGACGATCAGCCCATGGCTAACGATTTGTCGATTGTGGTCTTGTTGGCTGCGGGCTCTCTTACTCTTGTGCTTCTTGTTGTGGCTCTGCGCTGGTGGTTTTCTCATCCGATGTTGATCTTCTGTGATCAAGGTCTGTTTGTTCATATGGCGGAGCTTCTCCTTGAGGGGAAAGTGCCTTATGTAGACATGTTCGATGTCAATCCGCCTTTGGCTATCTATATTCAGGTTCTACCGGTGCTGCTTTCGCGCTTGTTCCACATGCCGATACCACTGAGTTTTTCCATTTATGTTTCTTTGCTTGAATTTCTCAGTTGCTTTATAGTGCTTTGGATTCTTGTGGCAGCAAGACGCACTGGGGCCGTTGTACTCGGTGTATGTGCCTTGATTGGTTTTGCTTATTTCAATCAGATTCAGCGCCTTGATTTTGGCCAAAGAGAACATATTTTCTGCATTACCTATGCACCTTTTCTCTTGCTGCGTTATTTGCGTTGGCAAGGCGTTAAGCTTGGTCGTTGGCCTTCCATCGCTGCTGGAGTTTTGGCTGGTATTGGTCTAGCGCTTAAGCCGCACTTTATGCTGATGGCTACTGCACCTGAAATCGTTTGGTGGCTGCGCACCCGTCAGTTCAAACCCTTCATAGCGCCGGAGGTGTTGGCCGCAGTAGCCGTGATTGCTGTGTATCTTGTGCATTTTATTTTTTTGCCAGCGCAAGAGTTAAGAGCATTTTTCAATTTTGTTGTTCCTATCTACAAAGAAGGCTACGAGTATTACGTTACTTCGCCCATTTTCAATATGGCTAGTTTTTGGCGCATTGATTTTCTTCTTCTCGCCCTGGCATCTTTGTTAGCTATAGTCTTGGCTCAGTCGTCGAGCTTGCCTTTGGCGATTTGTGCTTTCTCGTTTATGTCGGCGGTGGTTTTTGTCCTTGCCGGTCAGGCCTGGTCTTGCCACATGATTGCCGTGCGCATGGGCAATACCATGGCACTTGCTGTAGAAGCTGCTTTGCTCTATCAGCTATTGCCTCTCAAGGCAATTGGTTTGGGGCGACCTAAATTGACAGGCATGGCGGTCTCTGTGGCGGCTGCTTCTGTTATTGGTGGTGGCATCTATTTAAATTCGGTGCAAGTGATTGATGAGGAAGAGATGCGCTGCCGACAACCATACCCCCTGGTACAGGTCGGATACCCTGAATGGGGTATGGGCTCTGTGGATGACATGGACGGCTTTGTTGGCTCTTGCTTAGAACATAGCAGTAAGGGCGACTCTATTCTTTTTATTTGTGCCTCAATGGCTCCTGGCTATCCAGTGCTTTTGCAAACCGAAAGAAAGCCAGCTTCTCGATTTTTGCACGGTATGATGCTGCCGATATTGTCGTTCATTATTGATAAACCTGAGCTTGACGCCAAGGCGAAGGCGCGATTTACGGGCTACAAAAAGCAAGTTATTGACTGGTATACAGAGGATATTGAGAAAAATAGACCGAAGCTAATTTACATCCAAGATAATCCGATGAGTTGGGTTTTTGGTGATGTTGACTTCATCAACACGCGCATGGCCAACTACAAAAAAATAGATGAGAAAGGCGGCATAAGTATTTATAAGCGTAATGACTAGTAAGCAAAAAATATTCGTAGTTTGCACTGCTCTGGCTGTTTTTGTCCTGAGTATAGTTGTTCGAGCCTTTTTCCTTGGCGACCTTGCTGGTTCGATTTGTTACGAAATGGAAGCGGCCAATCGCATGCTTCATGGTCAAGTTCCCTTTCGCGATTTCTATTTTGATGAACCACTGACTCTGGTTTTCTTGCGCATGCCAGCTGTTTTGTTGGCTCAGCTGCTTTCAGGCCATAGCAGCGCTGCTGTGCTGCCTTTCAATGCCATTGCTATAGCTTCTTTTCTTGAAGTCTCTCTGCTGGCCACGTTTTCATTTGCCTTTTGTATCTATACTGTTGTCACCGCTAGGTTAGACCACCGCAGACAAATGCAGTTGTGGTTTGCCCTGATAGGCTTTGCTATAGCCAATTTCGCTATGGGCTATTCTTATGGTTGCGCTCAGCATATCTTTTGCTTACTGTTTAGCCCCTATTTTTTCTTACGCCTCACCGCCTGGCTTTCACCTGTCGACAATTCAGGAAAAACGGGCAGTCACTGGCCTGGCTTCTTTGCTGGAATTCTTGCTGGTTTTGCGGCTTCTCTCGACCCGCTTTTTATAATCGTGCCCATAACAGTTGAGGCGGCTGAGTTTCTTAGCCGTCGCTTGCTTGGTAAAGCAAACTCAGTTGCCGATGAGTTCTTTTGGCTTTTAATATCATTTCTCGTTTCTTGGTCTTACTTGTTACAGCTTGATCAAGCTGCTCTCAAAGAGCTGTTCGATTGGATTATTCCTCTTAAAATTACCAGCTACTACTTAGATCAAATTGCTTATTTTGGTCTTGGTGCCACCCCAGACCGTCGTGATGTGATTTATGTTTGTACGGCAGCAGCTATTGTCAGTTTTGGTATCGTCAATCGTCTGCCTTTATTGCGACCAATTATGGCTTTGATGATGGCCGGCTTTGTTCTCTATCAAATGGGCATGAGCGGCTTGAGTAGCGACATTTTGCTATTGATTTGGGCTATTTGTCTGTGCTTTTCGGTGCAGTTTTTGTATTTGCTTGAGAGTAGTTTCTTCTCTAATATCGCTCGACGTTGTCCTAAGCTTTCTTACCGTCGCCTACCTAAGGTGCAGTCAGTCTCGCTTGCTGTGGTTTGTTCTCTCACTATATTGACTCTTATTTCGCTTGAGATAATGCAGCGTCGTGAGAACGTTACTGTATTGACCGGCCCTAAAGCGATTGATCCTACTTATCTTGAATTGGCTGATGCTTTTCCTAAATATTGCCAGGCGGGCGATTCTATTATGATTCTCAATGGCCGACTGCTGCCTGGTTTTCCGCTTTATTCTTTGGCAGAAAAGCCTATTGCTAGTTATTTCATTAGTACCGAAGCTTTTAGCTCATTGGCAAATATCGAGGCTCATAATTTAGCGGATCACATGGTCGGCAAGCCCTTTGGTTGGATTGCTGCCACGAAGAAAATGATGTTCGATCGTTTGCGCAGCGATATCGATAAAAATAGGCCAGGCGTCATTGTGGTTGAAGGCGGTCAGACTTTCGATGGTTTAGAAAAGGCTGGCATTATTGGTCGAATTTTGGCTCAGTATAAATGCCAGGGCGAGGCCCGCTATCACTCACGCTGCGTCGGTGCTAAAGAATTTGCCGATTGGAATTATCGCTATAACGTTTATGACCGCCACAGTAAAGAGCAGAAGTGAGTCTTGGTGCTAGCCAAACTTCAGCTGTGGCAATACAATTTAGTTTCAGCGCAATCAGGAAAGGTCTTTGGACGATTTCGACTTAAAATTATGCGGCAGCAAGCATTACGGGCCTGTGCTCGGTGTCGAGGGCAATTATCAGGTAATGAGATGTTCTTTCTGCGAACAAATTTTTAGAACGTTAATCGAAGGGCCGTTTGAAGTGGAAGTGAAGCTGCGATCGTCGAAAACTTGTATTTCGGCCTGCGACTGGACTGTTACCGATAACATGGTGAAATGCAACGCTTGCAGCTACTGGGGCCCGCGCCCAAGTTAGCCACAAGTTTATTTAAGTGATTGCTGAAAATCTAGATCTTCTCCCAAGTCGCTCCATCGGCGCTGTCCATGACATTTACGCCAATTTCAGTCAGGCTCTTGCGAATCAGATCTGACGAGGCATAGTCTTTTCTTTCTCTTGCTTCTTTGCGCAAGGTGAGAATCAAGTCGATTAGCTTCGCACCGGTGGCGGTGTCTAGCTCTTGTCTTGTGTCAGTCATGGTCAAGCCTAATACTTTGGCATAGTGAACCAGAGTGCTGGCGAGATACTGCTTGTCGGCTGCTGATTTTGTCTGAGTAATACCGTCTGCTAGTTGATAGAGATGCGAAATCGCAACAGCTGTATTAAAGTCGTTGTTCATCGCTGCGGCAAATTCTTCTTTGAATGTGTCAGCAGTTTTTTGCGCTGCCTCGCTTGGGGCAACAGCTTCACTCTCATTTAATCCGTGTTCGAAACTGGCGGCTCGCAGCAGGCGTTGAATTCCAGTGCTGGTGGCTTGCAAACTTTCAATGGTGAAGTCAATCGGATTTCTATAATGCGATTGCAGAATAAAGAGGCGAATGGTATCGGCCGAAAATGTTGCCAGCAAGTCTCTAATTGTTTTGAAATTGCCTAGTGACTTGGCCATTTTCTCTGAATTGGTTTGCACAAAGCTATTGTGCAGCCAATAGCGTGCCATGGGTTGGCCATGTAGAGCTTCTGACTGAGCGATTTCGTTTTCATGGTGAGGGAAAACAAGGTCTTCTCCACCGCAGTGAATGTCGATGGTTTCGCCTAGTATGCGCTTGACCATGGCTGAGCATTCCAGGTGCCAGCCCGGACGGCCCCTGCCCCAGGGGCTAGGCCAACCCAGTTCACTCGCATCGGCAGATTTCCACAAGGCAAAATCAACCGGGCTCTTTTTCAAGTGGGCCAGGGTTTCTTGAGCTACGGCTTGTTCGCGCGAGCCCACTAGCAATTGCTCTAAGTTTTGCTTGCCCAATTTGCCGTAGTCTTTGAAAGAAGCAACGTCAAAATAGACATCGCCACCGGCTTCATAGGCATGGCCACCATCAATTAGACCCTGGGTGAAGGCAATCATCTGGGTGATGTACTCGGTGGCTCTTGGCTCGAAATCTGGTGATTCGACATTGAGTGAGTGCATGTCGTGCCAGAAGGCATAGGTGTACTGGCGTGAGAGCTTCTCTGGTGTAATGCCTAACTCTTTGGCGCGCTTGATGATTTTGTCATCGACATCGGTGATATTGCGCACATAGATAACGTCGTAGCCGACAAAGCGCAAATAGCGTTGTACCACATCCCAGACAATGGCCATGCGGGCATGACCGAGGTGGCTTAAATCATAGACAGTGGGGCCGCAGGCGTACATTCTGACGACGTTGTCCTGCAGTGGAACAAATTCTTCTTTCGTGCCGGAAAGAGTATTGAAGACTTGAATCTTATTCATAGATTTAGCTGCTTACTTGTGAGTCAGGGCCGCTTCCAGACGGGATTTTACTCGCTCGGCGCCTAGTATTGAAATAATTGAACCAAGGTCTGGACCTTGAGTTTTTCCGGATAAGGCGGCTCGAACGGGCCAGTAGAGTTCTTTTCCTTTGAGGGAAATTTCTTTACCGAAGGCGTCTACCGCCTTTTTACACCCTTGATGGTCGTCCCATGGCATGGTGCCAAGGGCATTTAACATGGTGTTGAGAACTTTCTTGGCGTTATCAGAGCTCAGTACATCTTGAGCGACTTCAGCGGGGATAGTTAGTGGGTCAAAATAGAATTTGACCGCTGCTGTTAGTTCAGAAAGCGTGGTCAAACCGTCTCGCACTGAGGCTACTATGGCAGCAAGCTGGGCTGCGGTGTAAGTGCTGGTATCGTAGGCGGTGAGAAATGGCGTTGCTCTGCTGACAATTAAGTCTAGAGGCAAGCTGCGAATGTAGTGACTGTTGAACCAGTTTAGGCGAGCAACATCGAATACAGCTGGGCTTTTCGATACTTTGTCTAAATCGAAGACTGCGGCAGCTTCTTCTAGGTCGTAGATTTCTTTGCCTTCTGGATGGGTAAAGCTCATTTGCGCTAGATAGTTGACTATAGCCTCAGGCATGTAGCCCTGGGCGCGATAATAATCAATATGCACTGTCTCGCCGTGTTTGCGCTTGGAGAGCTTCTGATGTTCGATATCAAAAATCAAAGGCGCATGGGCAAATTCTGGGGCCTTTTGATTCATGGCCTCATAGATCAGCAGTTGCTTGGCGGTGTTGTGAATGTGGTCTTCGCCACGAATGACATGGGTCATTTTCATGTCGATATCGTCGATGACCACGGCGAAGTTGTAGATGGCGACTCCGTTAGACTTTACGATTACCATGTCGCCGCCCAGGTCTGACGTGTCAATGGCAATTTCACCTTTGATGTGATCGTGCCACGACACCACCTGTGGTTCTTCTACGATGAAGCGAACCGAGGGGATGCGTCCTTCTTCTTCAAATTGCTTACGCTGTTCAGCGCTAGTTTCTCTGCCGCGATTGTCATAGCGAGGGGCAGCATTGGTTGCTTTTTGCTCTTCTTTGAGAGCGGCCAATTCTTCCTGGGTGGCATAGCACAAATAGGCTTTGCCACTGCTGATCAAGTGATTGGCCATGGTGCTGTAGTGATCAATCTTTTCAGTCTGGCGGTATGGTGCATAAGGGCCACCAATATCGAGACCTTCATCCCAGTTCAAACCTAACCACTTCAAACCATCGATGATGTCTTTGGTGTAAGTTTCTTTCGAGCGCTCTTCGTCGGTGTCTTCAAGGCGAAGAATAAAAGTGCCGTTATGTCTCTTGGCGTACAAGTAATTGTAAAGAGCTGTGCGGGCGGTACCAACATGCAAATTGCCTGTTGGGCTTGGCGCTATTCGAACTCGGACATCCGTTTTCATAACCAGAGGCATTTTAGCACTAAGGTTCGGCTGAACAAGCTTTAGCTCTTGACGTGCTTTACACTTCTAGCGCAAATCTAGCGCATCACTTAGCGATCAGCGGGGTTAATCACCATGCAGTCAACCATGGCCACGCCTGATGAGAGCATGTTCAGCTTCTCAGCAGCGCCACGTGAAAGGTCTATGACGCGGTCGTCCACAAATGGTCCGCGGTCATTTACTTGCACTACGCATGAAGCACCGGTACGACGGTTCATAACCAAAAGCTTGGTGCCGAAGGGTAAGGTGCGGTGAGCGGCTGTGAGGCCGTGCATGTCAAAGCGATCGCCATTGGAGGTGCGGCGGCCGTGGAACTTGCCGCCATACCATGAGGCATGACCACTGAAGTTCGGTGAAAAATTGTCTGGTGCAATATTGAGGCTTGGCAGAGCTGTGTGGTTGAGGCAAGCTGTCAGTGCTTGTTCTGGCGATTGGCTTTCAGCTAGCTTGAGGAAGTTGGCCGGAATTTGTTGCGCACCCAGAATGGTGCGAATGCTGTTGACCAGCTTAAGGCTGTATTCCAGGGCTGAACACTTATTGCTCTCAGGTACTTCGAGCTTCACTACAGTGCTGCCGTCTACACGAATTGCCGCTAGCTGTCCTTCGCATGCGGGAACTAGCTTAGAGGGGTCGAGCTTCTCGCCTTTGAGTAGGTCTTGTAGTCTATCGGCTAGATCTTCGGCGCGGTCTTCTGCTGAGCCAGCAGGGGTCTCACCGCGGTAGGTGATGAGTTCTTTACCGTTAAGAGTAACGGAAGCACATTCTTGATCGTTCTCTTCCCAAACATTTGATTCGACTTCTGGGTCTAGGTCTACGTTGTCTGCAGCCATAGCTTGTGTGTTAGCACTACCGAACATCGCTGCCACAAGGCTGAGAGCCAGGGCGACCTTTTTGTGTTTAGGTTGAAGGGTCATCGAGATCATCTGAATTGATCACTCTCTCTAGTGCCTGGGCCAGGCGATTTGCTGATGCGTTCTCTCTATTAGGAGAACCGTTTTTCCATGCATCGCAGCTAGCTGCGTATATGCGATAGATAACTTCCGGCCAGGTCTTTCGAAGCAGGCGAAAAGGTAACAGAAGACTTGGTGGCACGTCAAAGATCCGCTGACAAGCTCGATTTTTCTGCGCTGGCCTGAGATTTGGGATTTATTGGAGAAAACTAAGAAAGGATCTGTTGACAAAAAAGCTCAAGGCTGCTGCTCCCTTGTCGGGTGGTTAGGTTTCCTTACTGGCTTTGAGACGACCAAGATGAGTCCGGGCTAACCTTGCTTCTTGAAAGCTGTTGTCATGAGCGCTGCGTAACGCTCTGTAAAACCTTTGTTAAACGCTGCCTATTTATTTCATCTGCTAAGTTATTAGCATTTCACAAAGGCTGGATCTCGGGCACCAGTTTGCCTTTGGCTGGTTCTGTCGCACTCTCTGTATATCGATCGGGATCTTAAACTTTCTTCGTCAAATATTGTGTTGTAGAGAGACATTTGCTCGACTGCAAGCTGCAACCCTCGCTCTCATTAATCAAGATTATCAGGCACTGCCAGTAGTATCGGCCGCTGAAATGGCTCTCTAGGCTCTAGTTTAAGAACTCTTGCATCCAGTCTTGATTCATTTCGAAGTTGGCAAAAACCGATTGCACGTCGTCGTGATTCTCTAGGCTATCTATCAGTCGTAGCAACAGTCTTGCGGTTTCAGGGCTGTCTATTTCGACAGTGGTGCTCGGAATCATGGCGTTCTCAGCTGAAGAAACCTTATAGCCAGCTTTAGATAGTCCGTCGCGCACTTTTTCTAGTTGCTCAGGGCTGCAAATCACTAAGGCTTCTGCTTCCATTGAGGTGTCTAAATCTTCGGCACCGGCATCTAGAGCGGCTGTTAGCAGCGCGTCTTCGTCAAACTGAGCCCCTTTTTCTAGAAGTACTTCGCCGCGCTCTTTAAACATCCAGCCAACACAGCCGCTATCGCCCATGTTGCCGCCAAATTTCGAAAAGTACATGCGCACATCGCCGGCTGTTCTGTTGCGGTTGTCGGTTGTGCATTTGACCAGCAGAGCAACTCCGCCTGGGCCATAGCCTTCATAAACGAGTTCTTCGAAATTATCTTGAGCGCCAGTTCCAGAGCCCTTTTCGATGGCTCGCTGAATATTGTCGTTAGGTACGCCTTCGGCTTTGGCTCGGTCAATTGCCTGGCGTAAGCGGAAATTGGCATTGGGATCGCTGCCGCCAAGTTTGGTGGCGATGATGATTTCGCGCGACATCTTGGCGTACATCACCCCGCGCTTTTGATCAACGACAGCTTTGTGTCTTTTGATGGTGGCCCATTTTGAATGACCTGACACTTTAAAATCCTCACTTTTGAGATAGCGATAAAGGAAAAATACTTCCTTATATATAGAATGCAATTGGGCAAGTGTCGTCTTTGCGGTTGACAACTAGGGGCTGCTTTTTTTCCCTTCAATAACTTAGATTGTCCCACGCGCACCGTCTAGGTACAAAAGACAGCTACTTAACCTTTATTGCCAGCCTTTTGGTTGCTACAATTTGCGACTATTTTGAGATAAAGCAAGGCAGTCGGCTTTTCAAGCGCATAACGTCTTGTATACACACGTGGCATAGCCCCATTGACGGAGAACTCTATGACTATTAGAAACTCGTTCAGAATTTTCACTTTTGCCTTAGCTACATCTATTTCTGTGGGCTCCAATTTCGCCTGGAATGTTGAGGCTTCAGCTCGTGGTAGTTCCGATTCGATTTCGGGTCTCCAGATTGCCGCTAACAAGACCTATCAAATTCGCATTACTCGCGAGACTGTCAGAGCTGATCAGCTCATGATGCAAGGAAAATTCACTGAGGCTGCCGATCTTTATAAAGGTGAGATGACCAGAAGTCCAAAGAGCTCAGCAGCTGCTGTTGGCTACGGAATGGCTCTGGCTAAGCAGTTCAAGTTAGATGCTGCCGAAGAGAATTTCGCTAAAGTTTTGGCCAATGACCCAATGAATGCCATGGCCCATGCCGGTAAGGCAATGGTGATGTTGAATCGTCTTACTTCTTCGTCTGGCACCGTAATCAAAAACAAAGATGCTACCTTGCGCAACGCCGAAGCTGAAGCCAAGCAAGCAATCAGTATCGACCCTGGTATGCCCGAAGCCCATATTACTTTGGGAAACATATATAAGGAACAGGGTCGCTTAGACGAGGCGATCAATGAGTACAAAGAAGCCACTCGTCTCGATCCTAAAAACTCAGAAGCTTACGGCCAGCTCGGCATAGCCAAGCTCAACAAAGAGCAATACGCTGATGCTGTTGCTTCGTTCAAACAGGCTGTCTCACTTAATTCTGGCAATTCAACTGCTCACTATGGATTAGGTCGGGCCTACTACAAGCAAGGCCTGTACGACGAAGCTTTGAAAGAGTTGAATACTTCCTTATACCAAAACCGCAATAGTGCTCCTGTGCACCAGACTATGGGTGACGTTTACGCTGCTCAGGGTAATACTGTAGCGGCCATTCAACAATTGCAAAAGTCAATCAGCATCAAGCCAGAGAACCCTGATGCTTACTTGCACATAGCTGATATCAGACAAGGTCGTGGTGACCTCGAAATGTCGATTGCTGAGCTTCGTTCTGGTTTAGAAATGATGCCTAACAATCCTGATTTGCATTTGCGTGTTGCCGATCAAAGTTTGCAACTGGAAAAACTTGATGATGCCGTCAAGGAATACCGCACAGTGCTTGATGCTAATCCACAAAACGCGGCTGCAGCAAAGGGCCTAACCAGAGCCTATTATCTAAAGGCTAACAAAGAAGCAACTGGTGCTTTCTTTGTCTCAAACGAGTATGAATCAGCTCAACGCATGATTGATCAAGCTGTGAAAATGAATCCTAATGATATGGAATTGAGACTGGCACAAGCTAAGTTGCGTTCTATGGCTGGTGTCCCAGTTGATCTTGCCAGCATTGGTACACCAACCAATGATGGAGAAAGAGTGGCTTATGCTGAGGCTCTTCTTGCCCAGAACAAATTTAGTGAATCAGATCAACAGATGAACACTGTCATTGCTAATGCTTCTGACGCTAAGCAAACCTTTGCTGTTGGCGATTTGGCATTGATGATCAAAGACCTTCCTAGTGCTGAAGCTGCCTACAAGAAAGCCTCCAGTTTCCCTGGTGGTGAAGAGCGGGCTAAGCGTGGTCTTAATTTAGTCGCTAAGCAAAAAGATGTTGCTCGGCAAGAGCTGACTCTGGGTGATGATCTTGCTCGTCGTAGTCAGTTGGCCAGTGCTATCGATAAATATCATGCCTCTATATACGACAATCCAAAGGTTGCTGATGCTCGTATGGGCATTGGTAAAACTCTGGAGCGATTGAAGCCAGAGGCCTCAAAAGATCTTAAAGAAGCAGTTGTTCAGTACAAGGCCTACATGGCTCTAACTCCCAACATGCCTCCTAAAGAAGTAGAGAAGATGAACAAGAAGATTGCCAATCTCTCAGAGAAGGCTTACAAGCTTGAACAAAAAGAGAAAGAGCGCCAAAGAGGTTAGACCTTTCTTTTTAGCTTTCTTGTCTGAGC
>Ga0075444_10001100_pt1 | contig 16395 bp, 19 predicted proteins | sample CoawatmetaG01DNA_FD_76836 | JGI IMG/M metagenome (GOLD analysis project Ga0075444, IMG submission 76836) | Marine microbial communities from the West Antarctic Peninsula - Coastal water metaG017-DNA | ecosystem: Environmental > Aquatic > Marine > Coastal | place: Atlantic Ocean: West Antarctic... | reverse complement strand
TTATCGCCATCTGGTAATAACAAATCTAGCGATTTTTTTAATTTTTTATTTCTAGTAGTAGTAATATCTTGATAACTCTTACTCACTGCCTCAATCTGATTTTCGTGTTTTTCTAGAAGAGCTTCTATTTTTGTCCACTCTACTTTAAACTGACTGAAATTAGTTTTAAAATCATCGACTTTAGTGCTTAGAGTGAAATTATGGACTGATGTCTTTAACATTTGTAACATCGCAAACAATTCAGGTGTTCCAACTAAAATTACTTTCTTTTTCAGGGCATCTTCCCAAATAGTATAAAATTCTTTTCTAATAAAGTTTAGTACGCTTTGACTCGGCACAAACATTAACACAAAATCTACACTACCCTTTGAAACGTCTACATAACCATCTTTTTGCATTTCTTTGATTCGATCTTTTACATCTTTTTCAAAAGCTTTTTTTTCAGATTCTTTTTCAAATTCTCCCTCAGCATTTACCATATTTTTGTAATGCTCTAAAGGAAATTTTGAATCAAGATTTATATAGACTTGATCGGGAAAATAAAAAGTGTAATCAGGTCTAGCACTACCATATGACTGCTGAGATTTCCAATGTACATTTTCTTGTAATCCAAGATTTTCAAGTAGTTGCTCTACTCTATATTCACCCAAACTACCTCTTTCTTGTGAGCTTCTGAAAATTAGATTGAATTCATTAAGAGATTTAGTGACTTCTTTTTGACTATTTTGATAGGTAGTCTCTAGAGCTGACTTTGTTTCTGATAATTTATCGCGTAAATCGTTGATATTTTTTTCTGAACCAGCAAATAGCTCGCCTATAGCAGCAAATTGATCAATAATTTCATCATCATCTTGTCCTATTGATTTGAATTTTTTATCTATATAGAAAACAAGAAATATAACCGCAGCAATTAAAGCAATAAGTAGGTATGTATTTATCATATTAATTCTTTTTCTCTTAACATATTTATCAACTCTTCTTCGTGATAATTTACAGGAAAAATTTCATATCTGTTTTCTTTTAAATGAAAAAGAGTTTGACTGCCAATACTGATGCCATAATAGCGTTCTAAAAGATATCTATAAAATGAAAGCTGTAAGGAGTAATGATTAAAATTACAGTCCTGCATATGTTGTGTAGAGTTTAAAATACCTACCTTCTTTTTGTAGGATGTTTTATCGATACGTTTGTTTGTTTTCCAATCAACGAGATGGTATGTATCTTGTTTTTTATTATATACTAAGACATCAATTGTTCCAGCAATCCCCAATTCTTTAGAATAAATAATAACCTCAGAAAAAAATGTATTATCAGGATCTTTTTGCTTTTCTTTAATCCATTCGGCTCCTATGATAGACATCTCATGTTTTGGCGTAATATCATCCTTAATAAATGCCTCTAATTCATTGTGAACAATAGTTCCTCTTATTGCACCCTTACCCCACTCTTTAATGACTCCATCAACTGTTTTACCGCTGTATTTTGGATGAGTATTAATTAATTTTTGAGCAATACCAACTTGGTCAAATTTTTCAAAAAAATGGTGGATAAATTCAGTTACACTAGAAAAGTGAAAATCAGGATTATCACTTAATTCGTATTTATGATTTTCTTGATCCAGAGAAATGTCATCTATGAATAATTTATTCATTCTTTATTTAGCTCTCATGCAAAACATTTTTATTATCATTTTTTCTCAATTTATTGACTCTTCTTCTTGTAATTCTGCGCTGAGCAAATCCTAGAGTCCAAACACAGATTAGTAAAACTGGAATAACAACTCTCTCTGGAGTATCTGAATTAACAGTAAAATAAAGTAGAAATAATGCTGTGAGGAGCTGTAAAGAATACTGAGCAGTGTTAATAATTTTTAACTTATTCATTAAGCATCAATTAAATCAAGAACAAGTCTAACTACCTGTCCTGAAGCGCCATCTCTTTGGATATAGCTTCTATTTTCTACACCCCAAGATGTTCCAGCAACATCAAAATGAGTCCAAGGAATATCTTTTCCTACAAACGCTTTCAAAAATGCTGCTCCAGCTATCGTTCCAGCTTGTCCGGGTGAACCTAAATTTTTGACATCAGATATATTAGATTTTACTTGATCGCAATACTCATCCCATAGAGGCAATTCCCATACAAGTTCGCCAGTATTTTTAGACGATTTTTCAATATTTTTGATAAGATCAGGATTATTTCCAAGTATAGCCGTTGCAATATGTCCAAATGTTACCACACAAGCTCCTGTTAATGTAGCAAAATCAATCATAAAAGCAGGGTCATAGTGTTTACTTGCATAAGCAAGTGCATCTGCAAGAATTAATCTTCCTTCTGCATCAGTATTTAATATCTCAATTGTTTTTCCATTATATGCTGTTAGGATATCGCCAGGTAAAAAAGCAGATCCACCTAACATATTATGTGTTGAGGGAACAATAGCCACAATATTCTTTTTCGGTCTTAAGTCCGCAACAGCATTCATTGCTCCAAATACAATCGCAGAACCGCACATATCAAATTTCATTTCATCCATTTTTGATCCCGGCTTTAATGAAATTCCACCTGTATCAAATGTCAATCCTTTACCTACTAATACTACAGGTTTCTCATCCTTTGAATCTGCGCCAAAATATTCCATAATGATAAATTTTGGAGGTTCATTAGTACCTTGTGCAACACCAGCAAAAGCACCCATTCCCATCTTTGTAAATTCTTCTCTGTCAAATACTGTTACTTTCATATCGCCTCTTTTACCTACTTCTTGGGCAAATTCAGCTAAACGTGAAGGTGTACTCACATTTGGTGGATTATTGGCTAAATTTCGAGCTTCACATACAGCATTTCCTATTGTAGCTCCTTTTTTAGATGCATCAGCACAACACTCAGCAACCATTGTAATTTTTTCTAAATGATATTCGCCTCTTTCATCTGTAAAAAAGTCTAAGAAACGATAACTTCCCAGTACAAGACCTTCTGAAAATGCTTGACAAAAATAATCATCATGACTATCTGATTTAGGACATTGAACTGAAACAGAAGAATATTTATTACTAATAATGAATGTCATTATTGTGCCTGCTGCTCTTCTCAAATCTTCAGGGGTTGCTTTATCAGATTTTCCTAATCCAAAATAAAGCGTTTTTTGATTGTCATTGAAGTCGTAAGCAAGCTCTCCCACTTTACCTTTAATTTGACTTTTAACTAAGTCTGAATCATTCTTATCTTGATAAACACCTACCGCCAAGATATCACTATCCTTAACGTTATCCATGTTAGTATCGTATTCTAATTTTTTAATGTGGGCCATTACTTAATTCTCCTTTTCTAAAGAAATATTGTGATCAAATTTTACAAATTCATCATTCTCATTTTTAATGACTGCAACAAAAGTAAAGTTTGCTGTACAAGCTAAACGTTTACCATGCACTTTACTTTCTGCATAAGCTTTTACCGCAATTTTAATAGAAGATTTTCCAGCTTCATACACAACTGCTTCGCAATTCACCCAATCTCCTAAAAAGACAGGTTCTTTAAATTCTACACTATCCATAGCTCTTGTTACTGCACTAGAAGCTTCTGTTTCTTTTAAAAAACGACTCGATGCTTTTCCTGCAGCCAAGTCTAGCCATGCTAACATATAGCCCCCAAATAGGGTGTTCACACTATTAATATGTTGATGCTGAACTAGCTCTGAATAGTTGGTTATTGGATTACTCATTACTTCAATTTAAAAGAATTGTTTTGCTATTAGTAGTTATTTATTCAAATAAAGTATTACAATTTTTCAGCCATGGCTTCACCCTCAGCCAAATCTACCTTTGAAAATACATAAGCACCCAATAAGAGGAGTATAATAATAGATTGAAATCCGATGCGTGCTGCGAGTTCTTGATCTGCGATAGCATTGTTTATTAGCACTGTAACTGAACCCATAAGTAAAGGTCCAACTACTGCAGCAAACTTACCCCACATATTAAAAAAGCCAAAAAATTCAGCAGATTTATTTTTAGGAATAATACGAGAGTATAAACTCCTACTAAGCGTTTGAATACCTCCTTGAAAACAACCAATTAATCCTGCTAAAATATAAAAATGCCATGCTTCTGTAACAAAATATGCGCCAATAATAATAATGACATATGCCCAAATAGCTGTATAGATTCCATTTTTTATCCCTACTCTATCTGAAAATTTTACATAAAGCAAGGTAGCAAAAAATGCAACAAATTGAACAAGCACAAGTGCTCCCATAATAGAAGTTTGACCAAAGCCTAGGTTAATACCAAAATTTGCTGCCATTCTTACTGTTGTATCTACCCCATCTATATAGAGCCAATAAGCTAGTAAAAAAGTAGCTACTACCTTTAGATGTCTAATTTCATTGAAAGTAGATTTAAACTGAGCTACCCCTTCTTTAACTGCATCGACAATACCTTTTGTTTCAGATTCTCTCTCTTCTTCTACAAATAACATAATAGGTATTGAAAATAATGCCCACCATATTCCAACAGATATAAAAGACCATTGAATTGCAGCAGTCTCATCTGCTAAACCAAAGGATTCAGGGGAAGATAACATTAAAAAATTAATCACAATAAGTATACCACCTCCAAGATATCCTAGAGCATATCCTAAGGCAGAAACATAATCTACCGTCTTTTTATTACTAACACTGTTCAATAAAGAATCATAGAAAGTATTAGCGCCTGAAAATCCAATAGTAGCGAAAATATAAACTAATAGAGCTATGGGCCACATACCTTGGGCAACAAACCCTAAGCCTGTTGTCATTACAATGCCCAAAAATGCAAAAAATATTAAAAATCTTTTTTTATAACTTCCTCTATCTGCGATTGCACCAAGAAAAGGTGCTAACAGTGCAACAATAATAGATGCTATAGAATTTCCTAATCCTAGATAAAAAGTACTAATTGATAAATTGTTTGGATCTGACCAATATTGAGAAAAGAAAATTGGGAAGAATCCCGCCATAACAGTAGTGGCAAATGCAGAATTTGCCCAATCATATAAAGCCCAACTATAAACTTTTTTTCGAATAATTATCCCTTCCTAACAGACAACTTAATTGTTATACCATCTAAATCAAAAGATTCTCTAATCTGATTATGTAAATATCGCTTATAAGCAACAGTAATCAGCTTAGGATAATTACAAAAAAAAGCAAATATTGGTGGCAAGAATTGTACTTGATCTACAAATTTTAGCCTAATTGACTTTCCTTGCAATGCTGGAGGTGGATATTTTCTGACTGCTTTTACAAGCCATTCATTTAATGCTTTTGTACTAATTTTATCTCTTTGTTTTTGGAATACAGCCCATGTCTCAGATAATACATTCGATATACGTCTTTTTGTTAAAGCAGATACAAAAAGTATAGGATAATATTGCATTAAATGAAATTCATGAATCATCTCTTCTTTGAACATCTCTGCAGAAATATTTTTATTAGCAGTTAGGTCCCATTTATTTACTAGTATTACCATCCTTTTTCCTCTACGGATAATTTCGCTAGCAATAGTTTTTTCTTGTTTTGTGAAGCCTTTTTCTGCGTCAATAACAAGTAAAACAACATCAGATCGTATTAGTGAGTCTACTGCTCTTAATGAACTATAATATTCAATATCATCATCAATCTTACTCCTTTTTCTAAGTCCTGCAGTATCTACAATTTTAATAGAATGTCCATGCCATTTTATGTGAGTATCAATAGAGTCTCTCGTCGTTCCAGCAATATCAGAAACAATGGCTTGTTCTTTTTGAATTAAAGCATTCAGAATAGACGATTTTCCAACATTAGGCATTCCAACAATTGATATAGACATAGATTCTTCATCCATATCGTCAAAATCTTGTCCTTCAAGATCTTCATGTGCAAATAAAGTATCTAATACATCTCCAACGCCTGCTCCGTTTAATCCTGAGATTGGTACAGGCTCTTTTAATCCTAGACTAAAGAAAGGGAGTATACGATCATTATGATCTGGAGTATCGCACTTATTAACTGCTAAAACATAATTTTTACTAGAATGTCTCACCATCTTAGCTAGATGACCATCATTTGGATTCAAGCCATTTTTTCCATCTACCATAAAAATGATGCCGTCACATTCATTTAATGCTTCTATAATTTGTTCTTTAATTTTTTCATTAAAAATATCCTCATTCGAACTAACAAATCCTCCCGTATCAATAATATCAAATCCCTTATTAAGCCACTCTCCCGAGGAATAGATTCGATCTCTTGTGACTCCTTCAACTTGATCAACAATAGATGTTCTTCTACCTGAAAGTCGATTAAAAAGTGTTGATTTTCCTACATTTGGTCGTCCTATTATGGCAATTTTAGATTTTTTATTCATGTTGTTGAATTATACAAATAAGGTAGTTGTGGTGCTATAAAATTTATTTAGCGGGAAATGTGAATTAATAACTCTAACCAAAGTGCTAGAGAAGCCATAAAGGTAACTTGAAAAATAGGAGCTCTTCTTGAAAGTTTTGGATTTGTGGATCTAATAATAAAATGAATTATTCTAAATGCCGTATAAAGCCAAGCAAGTGCAAGGGTGAATAATGTTACATGTCCTACTGTAAATGCTAAAATACAGTAACAATAAAAAATTAATGGTGCTTGATGTAAATTCTTATATAACTCCCTAGAAGATTGGACATTATCAGGAATTGGTTGCCATGAAGGCATATACTTTAGCCATCTCCAATCAAGCTCTTTACTCTTAATTGATTCTCGTAGAGTCATTGCATTCATTGCTGTATGTAAATGCGTCAAAAGGATGATAGGAAAAATTGGAAATAATATTTGTATGGGATCCAATTTACTGACCTAAATAGACTCGAAGAGGCTCACTACGCGTCTTATGTGCAAGACGTCTAATTGCTTTCTCTTTAATTTGTCGAACACGTTCACGTGTCAGGCTAAATTGTTCTCCAATCTCATTTAACGTGAAAGATCTATCGCGGTTAATACCAAAATACATTTCAATAACCGAGCGCTCTCGATCTGTTAAAGTACTTAGAGCTGAAGCAATTTCTTCTTTCATAGATGTGTCCATCACTTTATTGTCAGGATCTTTTTCTTGCTCATCTTCAATCACATTAATTAAAGAACTGTCTTCTCCTTCTGCGAATGGCGCATCTAAAGAACTATGTCTTCTTGAATATTGTAGAGCATTAAATACTTCTTCTGTTTTGACTTCAAGTTGATGACTGATTTCTTCTACTTTTGGAGGTCTACCCATTTCAGCTTCTAACTTTTCTGCTGCTTTTGTAATTTTAGTAATAGTACCTACTCGATTTAAAGGCAATCGAATTAAACGGCCTTGCTCAGCTAATGCTTGCAATATTGCCTGTCTAATCCACCAAACTGCATAGGAAATAAATTTGAATCCACGTGAAGGATCAAATCGTTTAGCTGCTTTTATTAGACCTAAATTTCCTTCATTAATAATATCAGAGAGTGATAATCCGTTTCCTTGATATTTTTTAGCAACAGAGACTACGAATCTAAGATTAGCTTCCACTAATTCTTTCATTGCTCGTTTATCTCCTTTTGCAATAAGCACAGCTAGCTCTACTTCTTTCTCGGGAGCTAAAGGTTCATATTGAGAGATTTCAGATAGATACATACTGATAGTACCACTAGCAACTTTAGATCTTCTGATTCTTTCAGCAGCTCTCTCTTTTGCATCTTTCATAGCTTGTGCTTTTTCAGCTATGATTAAATCTGCCTGTATTTCTTTTTCAGATTTAGCTTTTAATGTTTTTGAAGCTTTTTTTGCAGTTTTTTTAACGGCTTTTTTTGCAGTTTTTTTAACGGCTTTTTTTGGAGCTTTTTTTGCAGGAACAGCAGATTCCATTTTTAGAATTTCTTGCTCTACGCTTGCTAGCTCTTTCTTAAATACTTTTTTTGAGGTTTTTTTTACAGCCAATTGATGGTTTCCTTTTGGTAAAAAATAATTGTTTTCACGGCGTAAAATTTAACGAATTCTGAATATTTTCCAAGTCATTTTATTTGCTAATATCCTTTAATGCTGCGTCCAATTCATTAAACTTAAACTTATATCCGCTCTCTAGCGTCCTTTTTGGAGTCGTTTTAGGTCCATATAATACCATTTCGCTCATATCTCCAATCATTTTTACTATACAAGTTGGCATAAACAATATCCATGGAATAATTCCCCTATAATGTTTTCTAATTGTATTATAGAAATCCTTATGAGTAATTGGTTCAGGAGTAATTAAATTAAAAGGACCCTGGAGATTTTCTTTAAGTGCATAATCTATAAATCCTACAACATCGTCAAGATGAATCCATGGAAAATAATGATTTTTTACTCCTGGAATTGGAATTGAGAACAACAACGACAAGCCAATCAATAAAGAAAAGTTAGGTGTAAGTACCATTCCAATTCTAAGGTGAATAACTCTCATACCTTCTCGCTGAAATATCTTACAAGATTCTTCATTTAATCGACATACTTCTGATAAAAAAGAATCTCCATTATGAGAATTTTCATTTACTTCACCGTCATAATTCATTGACTTTTTACTGTAAAAACCAATTGCAGAAGCATTGATTAATAAATTACTATTTATTTGATTTCTTTTTAAAAATTTTAACAAATCTTTAGATAAATCTATCCTGCTATTTAAAATTTTCTTTTTTACATTTTTTGTCCATAGCTGAGCTACAGATTCCCCACTTAGCTTGATAACAGCACCAATATTTCTTAATAATTCTATATCATTAGATTGCCAATCAACAAAACTAACTCCACTATCAAATTTATTTTTATGTTTTAATGGATTTCTAGATAGAATAACAACATTATGGTTTTGTAATATTAGAGAATTAACCAATCGAGATCCGATTAATCCTGTACCTCCAGCAATAAGAATTTTCATTTTTTAGATAATGTACTCATAACCTTTTTAATTTTGGCTTGAGTTTCGGGGCTAAACCAATTGCTAATTAATACTTCATAATCAAATTCAGTATCATGCATCAAAGATTGCTTTAATCTCACAAATGGCTCTCCTGCATTAATATAAAATCCTGCTAATTTTTTTGCTCTCTTAAGAGCTTCTGCCGTTGCTTTTTTCTTACCAATAAAAGGATTTCCAATATACTCATTGATTAAGCCTTTCTTGTAGGCTTGTTTTGGAGTATACATCTTACATTGCGTTGCTACTTCAAAAAGATTTTCTCTGCTGATTGAATGACTAATAATTGATAGCATATCTGGTGGTAAATCAATACCGATAGCCATTTCATTAAGACCCATTCTATGTGTTCCAAACATGCCATAGCGATAATCAGATGCTAAGGCCATCAGACATCCTCCCGCAATTGCATGCCCACCTACTATACTAATTACTGGACCTGGAAATTTTCTAAAAGATACCAACAAATCACTAAGAGTATTAAAAATAAGAGAGACACTTTCTGGGTCTTCAGCACTCATTAGGTCTTTTAAGTTCAGCCCTGCGCTAAATACTTTTTCATTTCCCATAATAATGACAGCTTTACATTCTTCATAGTTCAGTTCCGCTATAATTTCTTTTGATCTGCTAACGCTTAATAGGTTCGGGCCTTTCTCGCCCATTTGAATAATTTTAATATCATTTTCAATAGTAACATTCATAATAAATTTTCCTTAATTATACCTCATTTTTTAAAGCGTCAAATACGGGAATACTTTTTTGATCTGTAAAATCAAAACACACTAATGTCATTTCACATTTAATAGCACATTCATTGTCCCCTTCTTTAAACATCCCATACTCATAATCAAAACTTTTTCCACCAATACGTGACACTCTAATCCCAATAGTTAATTTTTCTGGATGACTAATCTGCTTTAAGTAGTCAAATCTCATAGAAGCTACTATAAATGGAAATTTGTATCGATCGTAAGGCTCAAGACCTATATCAGCAGCATGCCTCACTCTTACATCTTCCATGAGCGTTACAGCAGTACCGTGATTTAAATGGCCCAACATATCCTCATCATACCATCTAGTCTCGATATCGTAAAGTCTTTTAAATGTGTCTTTTGTCATCAGTCAACTAAAAATTGTGAATTATTATCAGGAAAACTACACGATTCTTTTTTTCCAAACCAGCTATATCTTCTCTCCGCTACAAAATAATAAAGTTTATCTGCTAAAAAAGATGGGAGAATAAATTGAAAATATCTTAAAGGATGATTGAGTTCATCTAAAACAACAAATGCAGCTTTTGATTTTGTAAAAATCTTGTTATCCTTTTTTACGACTACGGTATTCATATCATCAATATATTTTTTATCTAAAGTTCTTTTGGCGTAATCAGATTGTATAGGACTATAAGAGATAATCTTATCATGATCATGTTTTATAGAAAAATCCATTGCTCTAGAGCATAAGACGCAGAATCCATCATAGTATATAATAAGCGATGATTGTATCATAGGATATAAGGAATAATAAAGGCTGTTTTCTTTTTATATGCTTCATGCCCTTCAAAGCGGGATAAAGATTTATCAATTCTTTTCATTCCAGGAATCCAAATAATACATATAAAAATGCTTAAGATCAGTACTGGAATCCACCATAGGGATGATTCAATAGTAAGTAATAAGAAGCTAGAGTAAATTAATAATTCACCAAAATAATTAGGATGTCTGCATTGTTGCCAGAGACCATCTGTAATTAGTCCTGAGTTATATTTTAGATAGATATACTTCTGCATGTCTGATGCAAAATGATAGTATACGCCAAATGAAAATAAGATAATTGCACTAACGATAACTTGCAATGAAGCCTCATGACTTGTCATAGTAATAATGAAAGCGGGAGCCCAGTATACCATGAGACCAAAAAGAATAAATATTGTATATAATATACCCTCTTTTCTTTCCCAATTTTTATCTGGAAAAATTCTACTTTTCATCACCCACATAATTCCATAGGACCCGTGCAAACAAAAATAAATCCATGCTGTAATATTGTCAAATTGATTGAAATAATAAATTAATCCAAGTACTACTAACCAAGTAATACTTTTGGCAAAATCAATGGGATATTTTTGCTTAATTAGCATAGCAAAAAAATGGTATGAGTGAAATCAATAACACAATCATGATCGTTATAAATGATTTTCTATATTTTGTAATTAATTCTTCTTTATTATTCATTATCTAGTGGCTTCCAGGCCAGCATTCCGCCATCAACATTAATAGCATTAAAACTATTCTCTCTTAAAATATTTTTTCCAACATTAGATCTATTTCCACTACGACAAACAACATAAATATCTTTATTTTTTACTTCATCAAGCTCATTCATTCTTAAAGATAGTTCGTCGATAGGAATTAACATTGCACCATCGATATGTCCTAGTGGGCCATAGAACTCTTCCTCTGTTCTAACATCTAAAACGAATGTATTCTCATTCAGAATTTTTGATTGAAATTCTTCCATTGACACTACATCTGTATTATTTTTACTGCACATAACTAGTAAAAAAGTAACTATAAAAATTGAAAATAAATATTTAATCATTCTTCCTCCGCTATATCTATTTATTGATTCTTTTTTTTTCGAATATATCGTTTAACAGTAAAGAAATTAAACATTGTTCCAAGCAAAACGCATAGGATCATTAAAATAATGGTGAATTTCATCAGTCTGTAATTTCAGTTCCAAAAACTTTATCCCAAAATGTGAATGTTGAAGCATAGTTACCCTTATTTCTTGAATGATGGAGATCATGATGCTCTGTTGTTCCGTAAAAAGGAATAGCAGACGTAGCTTTTGAAGACTTTACTCCAGAATGAATATCTAATTCATGTAAATTTCTTAAAGCAATCATGGTCCAAAAAGCATAAATATTTATTTGAGGGATAAATACTGCAATCACTGCCAATCCAATAAAAGGACCGATGGCACCAAAAAACCACTCAAGAGGGTGTGTAAAAATATACTCCATTGGAATAGGCATTGTAGATCGATGATGCGTTTTATGAATATGCTTGTATAAAAATTTCGTATGTAATGCTGAATGATAAAGATAAAAATATAAGTCATCTATTAAAAAAATTAAAAATAACTGCAATAAGAAAACTCCAAGAGTTGGGATAGAAAAGTCAAGAATATCATAAAATAAATATACTCCAATAACTCCGACCGATAGCAAGAGAAAAAGGTTAAATAATATTAAAGGTAGTCTTTGATAAAAACGTCGAGAAAAATATTTTTTAGATTGAATTCTATGATCATTAATAAGGTTGGTATGTAGAATTAAAGCGGTATACGTATATCCTATAAAATTGGTAGTAAACAATATACCAACTGTAATTAAAATTGCCTGATTTATTCCTATGTCCATAAAAAATTTTCCGTTTCTCCCCGGCTTTTTTTATCATATTTAAATCAATTTAAGGTGCCAACCAGCAAACTGAAACATTTTTCCCAATAAAATCAAATCTACATCGTGAATGTCCGCTATATTTCAAACTTAGATAATCAATACTAGTAAATTCACACTGAATAATCACAAAATTTTCTAATCCTTTTTCTGTCTCTTCTTTCTTGGGATCTCCAAATCTAAAGTCTTCAGGTATATTTGGGTGATCTTCTTCAATTGTACTCGAAGGACTGTATGGGCCTAAATAACATCTGCGTGATGAATTAGATATTCCTTCCCATCTTTTTTTTGTAGATGTGTCTTTATGTAATATTTTAGTTGTTCCAGAAAATCGTAGCTGTATTTTTTTATCTGGATTGTAGAATAGTGCAGAAAAATTAGGGTTAACACCTAACTGCTCTACTTTTGGGCTCCTAATATCCGAATGAAATTCAAAAATCTTTTTTGACATAGAAAAATTTCTTAAAACGACAGTTCTGATATGTGGACTTTCATCTGATAGGTTTGCAAGAGATAATAAATGAAATGGATCTTTATAATCAGATACAGCGGATGTCATATCGATATCAATAGAATTGTATATTTCAGTAAATTTTTTATTCATTTTTATAAAATTATGCTTTAAATATATTAACAATAAAGTACTATGACTTTAATTGTTAATTATTATATACTCTTCCAATTTAACAATTAACGAGGGGAATAAATATGGACTTTACAACATTTACATTTTTTGTAACAAATATGGCTCTATTAGCAGCCGGTCTATTTCTATGGATTGAAAGAGACAATGTAAACCCAAAATGGAAAACTGCCTTAACTGTTTCAGGTATGGTATGTTTTATCGCTGCAGTACATTACTACTATATGCGTGGAAATATGGGTATGACTGATGTTACTGAAATCAGATATATTGATTGGCTTGTTACCGTTCCAATGCAGATGGTTGAACTTTACTTAGTTCTTGCAGCTGTTACTGCTGTAAGCGTTGGAGTATTCAATAGATTACTTGGATTTTCATTAGTAATGCTAATTGGTGGATACTTAGGTGAATCAGGTGCTTGCACTTGGATTTCACCAGCGATTGGTTTTGGTATTGGTATGGCTGCTTGGTTAGCTATGCTAAATGAAATTTGGAATGGAGAAGCATCTAAAGTGAACGCTGGATCAAAAAGCGAAGCTGGACAATATGCTTTCGACAAACTAAAATTGATTGTTACAGTTGGATGGGCAATTTACCCTGCTGGATATGCTTTAGGATATTTTTTCGGTGGAGTTGATATGAACATGACTAATCAGGTGTATAATTTAGCTGACTTTGTAAATAAAATTGCTTTTGGTATGTTTATTTATGCTGCTGCAAAAATGGATACAAAGTAGTTTTTATTCTTTAAATAAAAAAAGGCCTTCATTGAAGGCCTTTTTTTATACTAAATATTCTCTTTTTTAATCAAATAAATCACTGACTCTATTTTTAGTAATTGCTTGATTAGCCATAACCCCTAATGAATTAACAGCAACATTTAGCATACTAAATCTCTTGTCTTTCGTATAACCTTTATGATATCTATAATAAATCTGCTGAGCAATAATTGCGATTTTAAATAGGCCGAAGACATAATAAAACACTGGATTATCGATTGATTTGCCTGATTTCTTTTCATACATAGTCAATATATCTTGCCTAGATGGATTGCCATTTAATGTTGTAGCGCTTAATTGAAATAGCTTTAACTCTTCTGCATCATTTTTATCTACCCAATATCCTAATGTAGTTCCTAGGTCCATTAAAGGATCACCTAATGTAGCCATCTCCCAATCTAGTACTGAAATAACTTTAGTAGGATCATCGATATCAAGCACTGCATTATCATATTTAAAATCATTATGAATGATAGCTTTACCAGATTCTTTAGGTTGATTTTCGTTTAGCCACTTAGCAACAAATTCCATTTCTGGGATAGTATGTGTCTTAGCATGAAAATATCTTTTCGTCCATCCTGAAACTTGCCTTGATATATAGCCATCTATTTTACCAAAATCATTTAAACCACTTTTATCTATATCTACCTGGTGCAAATTAACGAGCGTATCGATAAGCGAATCTGAAATTTTAGATATAGTATCAGCATCAGGTGCATTTTCTTGAGATAAATCAGGTCTTAAAATATACCCTTTTACACAATCCATAATATAGAATGGTGCACCAATAATAGATTTATCTTCTGTATATAAATGCACATCTGGAACTTTCTTAAATTCAGCTTTTAACTTGCTCAAAACCTTGTATTCTCTAGACATATCATGTCCACCCTTCAAGCTATCAGCACCAAAAGGGGGTCTCCTTAGTACATATTCATTTTTATTAGTGCTTAAAAAATAAGTGAGATTTGAATAGCCGCTAGGAAACTGCTTGACAGCAAGTCCATCTGTATCAAAACCTTGAGAGTTTAGATAGTTTGTTAGTGGCTCTATTGGAAATTCTTCACCCTTTCGAATATCTTTGGGCTTATCTATTGAAAAGGTAGTAATATTCTTTTGTTTAAAAATTTTTGATAGAAAAAGGTAAAATTTAAGCTTTAGCGGAATTCTGAAATTTACCTTAGCCTTTTTAAAAAACATAAAAATTTACTTTGAATATTCTTTTAGAATCTCTCTAGCTACTCTAGATCTATGGACTTCATCAGCTCCATCATAGATCCTTGCAGATCTTTCATGTCTCCATAAAGATGCTAAGAAAGTATCATCCGTCATTCCGAGCGCTCCATGCGTCTGAACTGCACGATCTAACACATTCTGTAATACTTGAGCTACAAAGAACTTTATCGTAGAAATTTCTATTTTTGCAGACGCAGCTCCGCTTTTATCGATTTTACTCGCTGCATCAAGAACCATCAATCTTGAAGCATTAATCTCAGCGCGAGAGTCAGCAATCCAATTCTGAATAGTTTGTTTGCTTGCTAATGGTTTTCCTGGTGCTATTTCGCGACTCACTGCTCTTTCACACATCATATCGAATGCACGCTCACATTCACCTATCCAACGCATACAATGATGAATTCTTCCAGGCCCTAGTCTATCTTGAGCAATTTTAAATCCTGTACCGGGTGTACCCAATACATTTTCTTCAGGAACTGTACAGTTTTCATAACGAATCTCAGCATGAGCATTCCAGCCATCTCCTTCATCGCCCATCACAGAAATATTCCTAATAAAATTAAATCCTTCAGTGTCTGTTGGAACAATAATTTGACTTGCTCGAAGATATGGATTAGGATTATCTGGATCTGTAACCACCATTGCAATCGCAAAACTTGCTCCTTCTGCAGAGGATGTAAACCATTTATGTCCATTAATAACATAATTGGAGCCTTCTTTTTTAGCAATTGTACCCATCATTAAAGGGTTAGATCCTGCAAATTCTGGTTCTGTCATAGAAAAACAACTTCTAATTTTTCCATCAATAAGAGGCTTTAAAAATGTTTCTTTCTGATAATCTGTTCCATGATCCATTAAGATTTCCATATTACCTGCATCTGGTGCTTGACAATTAAAGACATATAAGCCATAAAAAGTACTTGCTAGAATTTCATAGATTTGACCCAACTGATGCAAACTCAATCCTAACCCACCATACTCTTTAGGTATTTGAGGAGTAAACAAGCCCATCTCTCTTACTTGATTTCTTTTTTCCTCCAGATAAGGTAGATGATCTGCAAATGTATGTTTAGCCTGAAATTGTTTCTCATTATCAAGCAATTCTTGTTGAACAAATTTTGCTATTCTATCTTTAATATCTTGAAAATCTTTGTCTGATATTGCCATACTATCCCCTAAATAAATGTTTCTAATTCTTCTGGTATTAAACTACTATTAAAAGCCTTTAAAGTAAATCTCTCAGTTGTCATTAAAAATTCTGAAATAGACACATTTTTAATGCCAAAATT